>Ga0209467_1001094_pt1 | contig 26372 bp, 23 predicted proteins | sample Higcelwee11metaG_FD_187175 | JGI IMG/M metagenome (GOLD analysis project Ga0209467, IMG submission 187175) | Freshwater pond sediment microbial communities from the University of Edinburgh, under environmental carbon perturbations - High... | ecosystem: Environmental > Aquatic > Freshwater >... | reverse complement strand
CAATTCATCTTCGCCTCCTCTTGACCATCTTCTTTAACTAAAAAAAATTTATAATACTTATCAGTCCCTAGATTACTCCAATTAATTATCACTAAATCTTTCTCATAAAAACTATCCTGCCCAGCACTCAAAACCATCTTTTCTTTTTCTGTACTATAATTCCAAATAACATATCCTGCCAATAACAAAACTATGAAAAATATTTCTTTCCGCTTTAACTTAGCTATGATTATTTTTAGATTTTTAGGCATTTGTTTTTTCTATTTAATTATTTTTATTATAGCATAATTAGAATTAGATGGGAAAGATAAAAAAACAGAGCTTTTCGCTCTGTTTATCTTATGTGGCTCGGAGTTTGGGACGTTGTTGGAACTTTTTTATAAACAAAAAAGGACTATGCTAATTAACATAGTCCATGATTTTAATATTACCTAATTACATACTGTGTAATCAGCGTCAATAACACTGCCATTTTGAACAGGTGTGATTTCGTCCATATTTTTTTGAACATCTACTCTGATTCCGGCATTAACAAATAACATAATGCTCCAGAAGATTGCCGAAATTATAGCTGTGAAAAAAAAACCATTAAAAACGAAACCAACAATTAAGGCGAAGGTGTTAATAAGCTTTATTCCACGGAAAAAACCTTCTTCCTTATACCAACAATCTAGGGCAAACTTTTGGAATGCTCGACGATTGTCTTTGTTTATCAATACTGCTTGGAAGATTTTAATAACACTCCCAAGTGGAAATAAGATCCAGAAAGAAAATCTAACAAAATTAAGAACTCCCTGCATATGCATAATGTCGGGTGTAAAATAATTTACCCATATAAGAATAGTACTGCCAAACACGAGAGCAAGTGACAAGCTCTTAATGACTAAATCTTTGAGAAAATGAGTCTCCTTCGGTCCAGCCTCCATACTCCAAACGTCACACACTTTTTGCTCAATATATGGCAACAAATTATATTTTTTTATCGCCTTAAGTTCGTTTGCTGACAATTTTCTCTGTGCCATTATTCTTCTCCTTTTTTAATTGTTATTAAGTTATACAATTGGCATTGAATTGATTATAAAGAGCTAATTAAGAAATTACACTATTTTACACAAAAAGTCAAGGCATCATCGGAAAAAACCTTGTTTTTCTTCAACATTTGTGCCAAAATAATCTCATGACAAATGACCAAATCAAAAAACAAATAATATCTAAAGTTAGCCAGTTTAAAGAAAATTTAGGCACTTTTAAGAGCCATGAGATTATTTTTCATTTTGTAAATTTCCTAAAAACTGAGCCATATTTAAAGGAGCTTTTAAATGATCATTTTTTATACGCCGACGAACAAATTGAGATTATAACAGACATGGTTAAAAATAAACCCGAGCTATTAGACGGACTTAAAAACATTACTATTAGTCCTCTTGTTTGTCCCGATTTCTCTGCCTTACCCGCTTTTAGCAAAGACTTTGGTGCTCATGTCCAAGCCCTGGAAGAGCATCAGCCACTCCCCCTAACAGCTAATCTGCCAATTCACCTGACTTGCTTGAAGATTGTTGCGGATAGTTTTCAAGAAATTAAAGACTGTCAAAAGTCTGGCGACGAAGAGCGGGCTAAAAAAATTATTGAAATCAACAAAGAAGAATCACTGTCAATTGTTTCGTTTAATATTAATGAAAAGGCACATACTTTAATGACCGCTCAATATATGGCCATGTCGATGGAAATTGTCGGCAAATATATTCTTGACCAAATAGATAGCGAGACTTTTTTAAACGACAGCTTGCCACAAGCACAAATTAGTTTTGATGAAGACAAAAGCATTTTATCCATTTATGGCGAACCTATATTAATCAGACGCAAAAAAGACAATCCGATTGACCACTATATTCTAGAGGCTATTTTTGCCAAAGAGGATTTGACTGAACAAACTGACTTTGTTGAGATAGCTGAGAATTATCTGGGCGAGGAGTATGACAGTGAGAAAGACCCGTCAAGATTCAGACATGCCTGCGACAAGCTAAATGGCAAAATTTCAAAAGACACTGATAACAAAATAATCGGCTTTATCACCTACTCGACTGGCAAGCGAGGATGGTGCAAGATTAATCCGAAATACCTCTAAAAACAAGCTAATATTTTTAAAAGCCTTGCATGCAAGATAGTGCAAGGCTTTTTTTGTACCCTTAAAGCATGATTTATAAATTTAGCCCACAACTAAGAGATCGTGCTAAGGCGTATTTTGGCAAGCTGTATCAGCGGGAGGTTTCAGACGGTGAAGCGGATGAGTATTTGCAATCTTTAGTCGGGCTATATGATTTTTTTCTTCAATCACTGGAATAGCTGCTTTTCTTATTCGAGCCCGCCTTTGGCGGGGCGAATAAGAAAAAGTTATCCTTGATAAGAAGAACACTTAACTAGATAAAATAAATAAAAAAATAATTATTAATAAATAAAAAAATATGTATGATTACAAACCACCGCTAACAAAGCCTGTAAATTATAAAATGGTAATTTCTGGGAGTATGCTTGAGTTTTACCACTTCAAGGGTCAAATAGAATTCGGTGAAAAGCCAAAAAGAAATACTCTAAAACATCCCGAAGGAAAGATTGAAAAAACCGAAGAACAAAAAAAGGAATCAGCCCTTTCATCACTCCGCCGAGCTAAGCGGACTATTAGGCGATTGATTTATGCTAATGCTTATCACTGGCTTAAGCCCAATGGCAAACCGTTTACACCGATCCCGATCACCTTAACTTTTAAAGAAAATATTCAAGAGATTAAAATCGCCAATAAACATTTCACAACGTTCATTCGAAAATTAAATTATTCAGTCGGTAAAACCGAGTATGAAAAAACCACAACCAAAAGCAAAGAAAGTATTTTAAAGTATTTAGGCGTCATAGAATTTCAAGAACGCGGTGCAGTGCATTATCACATTATCTTTTTCAATTTGCCATTTATGAAAAATATCTATGACAGAATCGAAGAATTATGGGGTCATGGTCTTATCAATGTCAACGGCAAAGACAAGGGAAGTTTTAAGTCAGCGAACAAAAAAGTTAATCTCAATAAAATCATTGAATATTTTATCAAATACATCACCGACAGCGGAAAAGATGCCAATATGTTCAAGAAAAAGAAATATTTTGACAGTCGTGGACTGTTAAAGCCAGTCACATTATACAGCGAAAAACATATCAAGGAGATTATCAGGCAATTGCCAGATGATTCTTTAACTTTTGAAAAACTCGATATTGAAATCCCCTACTTGATTTCTTTTAACTATTACCGCTATAATTTAGCTAATTACCCAGGTCTTGAGCATGACATAATTAATTTTATCAACCCCTTCAATGAAAAATATGAAATTCGCACTCTACTGCCGAAAATCAACCGAAGATAGTGGTCGGCAAGTCTTATCGTTACAATCGCAAAATGACGAAATGATTAAGCTTGCCAAGACTTTGGATCTTAATATTGTTCAAGTCTTCACTGAAAGCAAATCAGCAAAAAAGCCAAACAATCGCCCGCAGTTTACCGAATTGATGAAGTTGATTGAAAAAGGAAAAATTGACGGTATTCTTTGTTGGAAAATTGACCGCCTCAGTCGCAATCCGATTGATAGTGCCACGATTCAATGGTATCTACAACAAGGCAATCTCAAATTGATTCAGACCATTGATAAGCAGTATCAACCAAGTGATAATGCTTTGATCTATAATGTTGAAAGCGGAATGGCTAATCAGTATATCCGAGAATTATCGGTAAATGTAAAGCGTGGCATGTCGGCAAAACTGGACAAAGGCGAATGGCCGAATAAAGCCCCGATTGGGTATTTGAATGTTAATCGCAAAATTATCATTGACACCGAACGAGCGCCGTTTGTCGTTAAGGCTTTTGAACTTTACAAAACTAGTGACAAGAGCGTGAAAGAAATTGCCAATATTCTTTACAGTGCTGGCTTTAGAAGTCGGGGCGGAAATAAATATCACAAAAGCAAAATTCATCTTATCCTTAGCAATCCTTTTTATTGTGGTATAATGGTTAAGAAAGATCGAAAGTATTTGGGAGTTCACAAACCGATTATTTCCAAGCAGTTATTTGACGATGTTCAAGATGTCTTTTTGAAAAAAGCCCATACAAAAAAGCAAACGATTGATTTTGCTTTTCGCGGTCTGCTCAAATGTTTAAAATGCGGTTGCGTGTTAACTGCCACCAAGAAGAAAGAAAAGCACATCTACTATTATTGCACCAATGGCAAAAATACTTGCGATGAACACAAGGTCTATTTAACCGAAGAAGATGTTTCCAATGAAATGTCTTCGGTTTTTGATCATCTAATTTTTGACGATGAATTGATTGAAATGTGTTATCATGCAAAGAAAGAAGAAATCGCTAACAAACAAACCTTTTTAAATCAATCGCAAGTATCTCTCAATAGTCGCTTGAGAAAGCTCAAAGAACGCCAAAATAGCCTCCTAGACGCTTTTTTGGATAAAGATATTGACAAAGACACCTACGATGAGAAAAACAGGCTTTTGAAAAATGAGGAAGTCGATATTTTAAAAGAATTGGAAGAAGTAAAAAGCAAAATCACAATAAGCGACGAAAAGACTTTGGAACGGATAAAAAACTGCTTTTTAGAGCCTAAACAAAGGCAATCCGTATTTTTAGCAACAAAACCTGACGAACAAAGAAATCTCCTAATTTCCCTACTTTGGAACGCCGAGTTTGCCAACAAAAAAATCGCTAACCTTCAATTTAAACAGCCATATGATGCGATGTCTAAAGTTGTCGATAAAAGCGATTTTTCTTCAATGCTCGGGGACAGGGATTCGAACCCCGATAGTCAGGACCAAAACCTGAAGTCCTACCATTAGACGATCCCCGAAAATAATAAAACCTTTAACTAGATTATCATAAAAATCAAGATAATGTCAATTGTTAATTTTTTTATTAAAAATTAGTTAAATATCAAAAACCCAAATAAACAATTTCTTCTTGTAACTGAACTTTATACCTATCTCTTACTTGTTGTTTGATATAACTTATCAACATTATCACTTCACTTGCCGTTGCCTTACCTGTATTAACTATAAAATTAGCATGTTCAAGACTTACTTTAGCATCTCCCATTTTTTTACCACGCAAACCAATTTTATCAATCAACCACCCAGCAGCTATTTTGTCACCTCTTAAAACATTTTCTTCTTTTGCCCATTGAATAATCGTTGGATTACTTTGTTCAAGATTAGAAACTAATAAATTTTTAAAAACACAACCAGCACTTGGAAGTTTTGATTGACTACTAATCCTTTTAGTAAGATTATCTTCTATTTTACTTTTTATATCATCTAAAATTCCTTTATTTAATTTTAAAGTTGCTTTAAAAATTATTAAATTATTATTTTCCTTAAAAATACTACCTCTATAAGAAAAATTACAATCTCTTTTTGAAAATATTGAAAATCTTTTATTTGCAACATCAAAAGCTTCCACTGTTTCAATATATTCAGAAATATCAGCTCCAAAAGCTCCTGCATTTCCTCTAATTGCCCCTCCTACACTCCCAGGAATTCCAATCGCCCATTCAAGACCTGTTAATTCATCCCCTGTTGCTTTATTAACAGCAACACTTAAACTTACACCAGCTCCACACTCTAACCTATCTCCTTTTACCTTTATATCGTTAAAATTAATCTTAATAACTAAAGCGTTAATGATTTGATCATTTATCAAAACATTAGAACCACCTGCTAAAATAATATATTTTTCATTTTCCTGTTCAACCCAAGCAAATGCTTCTAATAAATCTTCTTTATTTTTTATTTCTGTATAAAATTTAGCATTACCACCTATTTTAAAAGTTGTTAATGATGCTAAAGAAATATTTTTTTGAATATTTAACATAAAATATTATAAATTATAAATTAAGCCTTTGGTATTTAATTTCCCCCTCCCAGCCTTTCGCGAAAGGCGGGGAGAAAAAAGAATTTAATAATATTGAAATTCCTTTACGGTTAATTAATAATAGTTTAACATTAATTTATTTTTTTTTCAATAAAAAATCTCTGACTAATCAGAGATTTTTTTATTTAATAATTTTAAATTCTATAATTAATAGTTTTTTAAATCATCAGCTGTTACATCTAAAATAGTTTTTCCAGCATATTTTCTTAATTCTGCCAATGTTTTAATATGAACTTTTTTACCATTTAAAATAACATAAATCTTATTGTCACCCTTTATCCTTACTAAAGTTCCATCTGCATATGTCTTATCTCCTAATACTTCTTTTTTCTCTAATAAAGATTTAATTACTGAATCATCAACTTTTAAAATAGTTTGTCCTTTATATTTTGCTAATTCAGCTAAAGTTGTTATATGCTTTAATTTTCCATTAACCATAACATAAATCTTATTGTCTGACCCTTTTAATAATGTTCCATCTGCATATGTCTTATCTCCTAATACTTCTTTTTTCTCTAATAAAGATTTAATTACTGAATCATCAACTTTTAAAATAGTTTGTCCTTTATATTTTGCTAATTCAGCTAAAGTTGTTATATGCTTCAATTTTCCATTAACCATAACATAAATCTTATTGTCTGACCCTTTTAATAATGTTCCATCTGCATATGTCTTATCTCCTAATACTTGTTTATCTTTATTTTCTTCTTTATCACCTTGTGCTTCTTTTTTATCTTCATCATCAGAAGTAGAATCTTGATCTTTCTTTTCTTCAGAATTTCCACAAGTTTGAGATCTGCCTAATTGTTGACTTGAAGTTAAAGTACAATCTTGAGAACTTTTACTTGCAATATCTCTATATTGTGTTCCATTAACACAAGCTCCCCATTCTCCATAACTAACACTAGCACAATTAGTAGATACTGAATTAACGATAGTCCCACCTCCTCCATATCCTAATACTTCAGAAAAACCAAACATAGAAGCTAATCCTAAAAAGAAAACTGCTATGAATGTTTTAAATAAAAAATCTTTTTTCATAATTTTTTAAAAATAAAATAATAAATAAAATATATTAATAATTGTTCTAATATAATATTTTAAGTTAACTTCATTGTCAATAGATTAAAATCTTTAATATAAATGAAGGTGAAATTTATTTTTATTTTTGAAAAATTTATTTTTGTTTTCTTTTTTATTTTAAACTGTGGATAAAATAATTTTAGTAATTATTTAATTCTTCAGCTTGTATATTTATAATTTGTTGCCCTTTGTATCTTTTTAATTCTTCCAATGTTCTAATTTGAACTTTTCTACCATTTATTATTACATAAACTCTATTATCATGATAAACTCTTAACAATGTCCCATCAGAATATTTTTTAATTCCTAATATAGCTAATTTTTCAAAAGAAGAAATAATAGAATCATCAACATTTAAGATAGGTCTTCCTAAATATTTATTTAATTCTTCTAAATTTGGTATATACTGAAGCTTTCCATTATATATTACATAAATTCTTCTATTAGATCCTCTTACTAAAGTTCCTTCACTATATTTTTTGTCTCCTAAAATTTGTTTTATTAATTCATCATTTGTAAGATCAGAAACATTATCTGAATCTGAATTTCCATCTGTTGTGCAAACTTTTGAGCGAGCAGTTTGTTGACTACTAGACAAAGTACAATCTTGAGAACTTTTACCTATAATATTTCTGTATTGCATTCCATTAATACAAGCTCCCCATTCTCCATAAGTTATGCTAGTACAATTAGTTGCATTAAAATCTTCATTATATAGATACATAATACTTCCTCCATACCCTAAAACTTTTGAAAAACCAAATATTGAAGCTAATCCTAAAAAGACAAGCATCAAAATTGTTTTTAATATTTTTTTTGTATTCATTTTATTCTTGTTCATAAATTTATTTTATTTATTTATAATAAAAATATATATCAAATTAATTAAAATTAAATTAAAAAACAACTTTTAAAAGAATTTCAATTTCATAAAGATATTTTTAAATTAGCTATACCATAATGTAAATTATTATTTTTGTCAAGATGTTTTGGTTTTTTAATTTTTATGTTATAATAATTAATATGTTTTCCACAAAAAAATTAAAAAAAATAATTATAGAGACAGAAATACTAACAGAGGAAGAATTCAATAAATTTGCTCAAGAAGCTCAAGCAGAAAAGAAAAATCTTGAGAATTATTTAAGTGAAAAAAAAATTATTAATTCCTTAGTTCTTTATGAAAATGCTGCTAATTTCTACAAAATTAAATTTATTGATTTAAAAAAAGAAACTATTCGTAAAGATGTTTTATTTACCATTTCAGAACCAATTGCTACTACTCATCAATTAATTGCTTTTGACGCTGATAATAAAGAAATAAAATTAGCCACTTGTCGACCTGACGATATTGAAATTTTTGAATTTATTAAGAAAAAAACAGGTTTAAATCCTATTATCTATTTAACAACTCCAGATAATATTAGAGAAACTCTTAAACAGTATCATAAAAGTTTAAAAACTGAATTTAATTATCTAAAAGAAGATGAAAAAGGAGATAATGCTGATTTGAATAAACTAGCAGCTGATCTCCCTGTCGTTAGAATTGTTGATACATTATTAGAATATTCAATAATAGAAGGAGCCAGTGATATTCATATTGAACCTGAAGAAAAAAATCTTTTAATTCGTTACAGAATAGACGGACTTTTAAAAAATGTCATGATTTTACCTAAAAATGTACAATCAGGTATTACTGCTCGTATTAAGATATTAGCTAATCTAAAAGTAGATGAGCATAGAATGCCTCAAGATGGTCGTTTTAAAATATCAAACAAAGATCAAAGAGTCGCTTTTCGTGTTTCAATTTTACCTACTTATGATGGAGAAAAAATCGTTCTTCGTTTACTTAATGAAGGAGCACAAATTTTAAGTTTAGAACAACTTGGCTTTCAACCTGAACCTTTAGAAAAAATTAAAAGAAATATTGATAAACCAAATGGAATTATTTTAGTCACAGGTCCAACTGGATCTGGAAAAACTACAACTCTTTATACTATTCTTAATATTCTAAACAAACCTGAGGTTAATATTTCTACAATTGAAGATCCAATTGAATATAGAATGCCTCATGTTAATCAATCTCAAGTTAACTCCAAAATTGGTTATACTTTTGCACAAGGGTTAAGAGCATTTTTGCGTCAAGATCCTGATATAATTATGGTAGGAGAAATTAGAGACAAAGAAACCGCAGAAATTGCTATTCACGCAGCTATGACTGGTCATGCTGTTTTATCAACTATTCATACCAATAGTGCTGCCAAGACAATGCCTAGACTCTGTGAGATGGGAGTAGCTTCTTTTTTGATTGCAAATACAGTTAATGTGATTTTAGCTCAAAGACTTGTTAGAAAAATTTGTACTAGTTGTATTCAAAGTTATAATTTAGATGAAAAAGCTATTAAGGAATTAAGAAAATTAGTTGATATTGATAATATTTTAGATACCATGGAAAGAGAAAAAACAATTTTTAGTGCAAAAAAAGGAATAAAATCACTATTATTTTATAGAGGGAAAGGATGTAAACAATGTAATAATACAGGCTATAAAGGAAGAATTGGAATTTATGAAGTTCTAGAAAACAACAAAGAAATATCTAATTTAATAATTCAAAATGCCTCTGCTGAAGAAATTAACAAACAACTAAAAAAAGAAGGAATGTTAACAATGGTAGAAGATGGATTTATCAAAGCAAAAAACGGTTTAACTACAATAGAAGAAATCTTAAGAGTAACTAAAGAATAAAATCATTCATTAAAAATTTTAAATTAGAAATTAAAAATTATTAACTACTATGCCTGTAAATTTTACAAATGAAGAAGAAAAAATTAAAGAAGCTGAAAAAAAATCAATTTTGGAAAAAATTGATGGTTTTTTATTAACTCTATCAAAAGTTCCTTTAAAAGAAAAATTATTTTTCGTCCAACATTTAAATTTAATGTTAAAATCAGGAATTTCTATTGCTAAAGCAACTAATACATTATCTGAACAAACAACTAATAAATATTTTAAAAAAGTTTTAAAAGATATTTCTATAACTGTAGAAAAAGGTTCTAGTTTTTCAGATAGTTTAAAACAACATAGAAAAGTCTTTGGCAATGTTTTTATAAGTATGGTCCAAGCTGGTGAACTATCTGGAAAACTTGAAGAAGTTTTAAACCAACTCTTTATTCAAATGAAAAAAGATCATACTTTAGTTTCAAAAGTTAAAGGAGCCTTAACTTATCCTACGGTTATCATGGTTGTTATGTTTATCATTGGTATTTTTATGTTTGTTTTTATTATCCCAAAAATAACCGCATCTTTTACTGAAATGAATGTAGAATTACCAGTCGCTACTAAAATAATAATCAAAGTAAGTGAAGTATTTCGGAAACATGGTCTTCTCTCTTTAATTTTTTTTGTTACCTTTGTTTTTTCTTTTATAAAAATAATTAAAACTCCAACAGGAAAATATTACTGGGATTTCTTTTTACTTAAAATGCCAATTATTTCGCCTATTATAAAAAAAATAAATCTTGCTAGATTTGCTAGAAATATAAGTTCTTTGCTTAAAACAGATATTATGATTATTGAAACTTTTCAGATAACAGCTGAAGTTTTAGGAAACTCTCATTATAGAAATGCCTTACTTGATATGTCTCAAAAAATAAAAAAAGGGAACAAAATAAATGAGATAGTAGCTCAATATCCAAAACTTTTTACTCCTATTGTTATACAAATGATTGCTATTGGAGAAGAAACTGGTGAACTTGATAGTATTTTAGTTGAATTAGCTGAGTTTTACGAAGAAGAAGTAAATCAAATTATGGAAAACTTACCAGCTATTATAGAACCTCTTTTAATTTTATTTTTAGGAACTGCTGTTGGTGGAGTTGCGGTTGCTATTATTATGCCAATGTATTCATTAACAGGAGCTATGTAATTAATTTTTAATTTTTAGTTTTTAATTTTTAGTTTTAAATAAAATTTCAATGATTAATAATTTAAAAATTAATTAATTCAAACATTCATTCAAAATTTAAAATTAAAAATTAAAAATTATTATCCAATGTCTTTTAAACAAATATTACAAAACAAATCTGGTGTTTCTTTAATGGAGCTGATTGTTTCCATTGGTATTATTTTAGTACTTATGATGGGTATTTATAATCTGATTTCTTTTTCAATGAAAATTACAGCTGATAATAAAACCTATGTTGAAGCTACTGAAATTGTTAATCAAAAAATGGAAAATATTCGCAATATGCCTTATGACGATGTTGGAACACTAACAGGAAGTCCTGTTGGAACAATCTCTGAGTATGAAACTATAGTTCGTGGTGCTGAATACCAGATTCATACAATGCTTATGTTTTTTGATGATCCTTATGATGGAACAATTAGTGATACTGATACAATTATTACAGATTACAAAATAGCAACTATTGAAATTTCTTGGCAAGGAAGATTTAGTGAAAAAAAAATTACTATTTTTTCTAAAATCATTCCAAATACAGAAGAAACTCTTTCTGGCTATGGTTTACTAAAACTTTTTGTGATTGATTCTAATGGAGCACGCGTTCCAAATGCCAACATTCACATAGAAAATGCTTCTTCTGGACTTAATGTTGATTTAGTTACCAATCTATCAGGAGAACTTGCTTATCCAGTTTTACCAGGATTAGAAAATTACAAAATAATTGTCACAAAAACTAATTATAGCACAGAAAGAACTTATGCTAAAGGAGAATTAGTTAATGGTATTGCTAACACTAATCCTACAAAACCTCATTTATCAATTTTTGATGGAGTAAAAACTGAAGAAAGTTTTAATATTGATCAATTAGCAACTCTTAATATTCAAGTATTTTCTAATAATCAACCTGCTAGCTGGCTAGTTAATACTATTTCGGCTGATGCTTTTAATGAAAATGTTAATTTTTCTATTGATTCATCTGACAATTTATATTTTACATGGCAAAAAAAAGACGATTCTTCATCTCAAGTGCTAATACAAAAATATAATGATTCAGGAACTAAACAATGGGCTTCTCCGTTTGGTGTAGAACTTACAAATTATCAAGAAAATCCTGACATAGAAACAGATGCTAATGGTAATTCTTATATTGTTTGGCAAGATAATTCTATTAATCTAAAAGCAATAAGCTACAAAAAAAATAATTTAGTTTTTGCTAAAAAAGAAAAAAACAAAATAGAATTAATTTCTGATTTAAATTATTATAAACATCCTGTTGAAATTATTAAAAATAATTTTGCTTTTGATAAAAATCCTTTTAACACAAAAAAACAAAAGATTTTTAAAATTTTAGAAAAATTCAAAACAACAACAGTTCAAGCTGCTACGCAAAGTATTATTTTCGTAGGATCAAGCGGACAAACAACTGGAAATAATGAATTAATCACGATTCCCCTTCCTGCGTCTGTGCAAGAAGATGACTTTTTGTTAGCTTATATTCATCATGACACTTCTAATGATGGACCAATGGAAGCTCCCACTGGCTGGAATATTTTAAATGACAACTTAGATCCAAGTGGTTCATCAAGTGATTCTCGCGGAAATATTTTTTGGAAATTTGCTGGAAATAGTGAGCCAAGTTCTTATACTTTTTATACTAGAGAAACTTGTTTTTGGTTTTGTTCTTATTATGATACCCGCAAAGCAGGTCAAATAAGAGCTTATCGCAATGTTGATCCTGATAATCCTTTTGATAATTCTCTTGTTTTTAGCACGACAGAAAGAAATAATCAACTGCACGATACTCCATCTCATAGTGTTACTAATGATGGTTCTATGCTTGTTTGTGGATGGGGAACAGATTCTGCTAGTCTAGGAAATAGCACGCCTATTTTTCCTGTTAATTTTCAAAATACTTTAAATAATTTTGCTAATAGTGCAAGTGTTGCTACAGCTGATAAATCTGTAAACATAAGTAATTCAATGGAAGTACTTGCCAAATATAATGCTAATACAAGCGTAGGAACAGCTAGCATTAATTGGTCTTTGGTTCTAAAACCAATTATTAATCTTGATGAATTAACTTTTAGTGTTAACGGTGATCAAATTAGTTCAAGCCTTAGTCCACAAACTAATCTTTATTTAGGAGGCTCTTTTGTTGCCTCTAAAAATACTTTAAGCTCTACTAATATCACCAGCTTAACATTAACAGAATCAGGAACAATTGATGAGGATAATGATTTAGAAAATATAAAACTTTTTTATGAACTAGATACAAGTGCTCCTTATGATTGTGCCAGTGAAATTTATGCTGGGTCAGAAACTCAAGTTGGCACAACTACTAATTTTAGTTCTGGTGTTGTCAGCTTTAATTCTGTCGGTATAGCAGTTAACTCAAGCCAAAGTGCTTGTTTCTATGTTGTTTTAGATATTCTTAATTCTGCAATCAAGGACAGTTCTATTAAAATAAGTTTTAATCCTTCAAGTGATGTTACGATTAATCCTTCTGGAAATGTTTTACCAAATGCAACTATTTCTCCAGCTGGAGAAACAAATATTTTAAAAGATACTGAATTAGCACAAGTTCATTATCGTTGGCAAGATGATGATCAATCCGAAGAACTAGGAACTTGGCTAGCTAATGCTGACTCACCTATTCAATTTAAAAAAGAAACTCCCCTAAGATTAAGATTTGAAATTAGTAATAATGGAAACCTAACATCTAATGCAATCAATTATAGATTAGAATATGGAAAAAATATTAGCACTTGTTCTGATATTGCATCTTGGACAGCTCTGCCAAGTGATAATTCTCGAGATTGGAAAATAACAGACTCAATTTATCTAGTAAACTCTTCTCCTTCACAAAACATTGCTAATGGATTAATTGATGAAAAATTATCTTTTGTAGCTGGAGAAATTCTTGACACTTCTAATCTTAGTTCAGGTATTGCTTTAGCTGATGATGAATTTACAGAATTACTTTATTCAGTTGAAGCTACTTCACTAGTAGATGATAGTATTTATTGTTTTCGCTTAACTAACAATGGAGATACCAATAAATTTAATTATGATGTTTATCCGCAAATTAATGTAGTTGGGGACTATAATATTTATATAAAAAAATTAGACAATACAGGTTCTACTGTTTGGACAAGCAAAAGAATAAATATTGACACTAGTAATGCTGATCAACTTAATCCTCGCCTAGCTTATACTAAAAACATAGGAAGCACTGCCACTACTTCAATTGTTTGGGAAGACAAAAGAAATATTAATTCTGATATTTATCTACAAATTTTTAAAGAAGACGGGACTAGATTTTTTGCTAATGATATTAGAGTGACTAGTTCAAGCACTGATGAATATGAAGCTGAAATAATTATTAATAATCTTGACGAAATAATTGTTGTTTGGACAGAAAACAACGGAGTCAAAGAAAATATTTATGCGCAAAAATTCAATCAAACAGGAATAGCTCAATGGTCTAGTATAAAATCTCTAGCTGAGAATACTAGCAATAATTATCAAGCTAAAATAAAAACAAAAGATAATTATTTTTATCTTACTTGGACAGAGGATGATCTTCTATCTAAACAAGTCAAACTTGCAAAATTTGATAATGATGGAAATAAAATCTGGCAAAAAGATGCAAACCTTGAAAGTCATGATGCAAATCAAGAATATTCTGATCTTTTTATAAAAGACAATGATTTAATAGTTAGCTGGACTGATAATCGCTATCTTAATAAAGATGTTTTTGCCCAAAAATATGATTTAGATGGTAATCCACAATGGACAAAAGATTTAAAATTAAATGTTGTTATGTCTAATTCAGATCAAGAAAAAAGCAAAGTAATTATTAATTCGGCTAATAGATATTTTGCTACTTGGCAAAGTGATGAAAACGGCAAAATGGATATTTATGCCAAAGAATTTATTGATCCAGCTATCAACTCACCTGCTGTTAATGTGCCTATTATAATTACAGGCACAAAAAAAATTGGAGAAAATCCTATTATTTTAAAATACAGTCAAGAACATTTAAGTGATTCTAGTGGAGAAATAATTATCCCTCTAGAATGGGACTCACCTGGCTATACTTTTACCATTGGATCAAGCAGTTCACTTAATATTGTATCTAGTTCCAAGACAATTCCCCTAGAAATAAAACCTGCAGAAAATAATAATATAATTCTATATGTTGACTAAAAAATTCAAAATTAAAAACTCAAAACTAAAAACTAATCATGGTTTTACTTTGCCAGAAATTATGGTTACAATGACTATAATGGTTATTCTTATTTTTATTAGTTCAGATTACATAACAAGTAGTTTTCGCTCATCAGTTTTTAATGAAGAACAAGCCACAGCCATCCATAATGCTAGAAGAGCTGTTAATATCATCAACAAAGAAGTCCGTGGAGCAAATTCTTCTGAGCTAGGAGATTATCCCCTAGCAAATGCCAATGACGATGACTTTTCTTTTTATAGTGATATTGATGATGATGGAGAAATGGAAAAAATTCGTTATTATTATGATGATGTTAATTATATTTTATACAAAGCCATAATTGAGCCTGAGACAAGTGGAAATTACACTAGTGCCCCTATAACTTCAGTTATTGCTAATTTTGTTAACAATCAAGAAGAAGCTATTTTTTTGTATTATAATGGAAACGATGTAGAGACTGCTGTCATTAATGAAATTCGTTTAGTAAAAACTATTTTAAAAATCAATGTCACACCTTGGAGAGCTCCAGCTGATTATTATGTTGAGTCTAGTGTTAATTTAAGAAACTTGAAAGATAACCTCTAAATTAATTACGAATTATTTAATCAATTACGAATTATAAATTACGAATTACGAATTATTTAGTTAATTATTAATTATGAATTATGGATTTTAATTTTTTAAAATCAAAGAGTGGATCTATGTTGATTGTTACTATTGTGGCAACTGGTCTTTTTTTGGTAATGATGTTAGGAGCTATTAGTCTTGGCATACTTCAACAAAAATTAAATATGAGTAATATTTCTAAGACTCAAGCCTTACATGTAGCTGAAGCTGGGGTAAACTATTATCGTTGGGTACTTTATCATGATCATGAAGAATATTGTAACAAAGAAACTTGTCTAGGATCCCCTAATTATGGTCCTTATGGCCCTTATGAATACACGGATTTTACTGGAAATGTGGCTGGTTATTATCAATTATACATAACACCTCCTGCATTAAATGGCTCAACTATTGTTAAGATAAAATCTGTTGGTTGGGTGGCTAGTAATCCAAATATAAAAAGAGAAATAGAGGTTGAATGCGGAATTCCTGCTTGGTCAACTTACTCAACTCTAGCTAATGCTAAAATGAGATTTGGTGAAGGAACTCAAACATGGGGACCAATTCATTCTAATAATGGAATTAGATTTGATGGCTTAGCTCATAATATCATCACTTCTTCTGTAGCAACTTATGATGACGAAGATCACACTGGAGCTAATGAATTTGGAGTGCATACTCACAAGACAAGCACTGATCCTCTCCCGCCAACTGCTGTTCCTCAAAGATCAGATGTTTTTATGGCAGGAAGATCATTTCCAGAACCAACAATCAGCTTTTCTTTACTAGGAGATTATGTAAACCAAACTTACAACAAAGCCTCCAGTTCTGGAATTATTTTTGATCCTCGCAATAGTGGAACAGCAGATTCAGCTTCAATAAACACCTATTGGGGTTGTGGAAACTCAGGATCAACTTGTGACGAAGGTTTTCATATTACTTTAAAAACCAACAATACTTTTGACATAAGAGGAGTTACTAGTGTTCGTTCTGATTGTTCTGGAAGTCCTAGCTATAGTATCAATACTGAAGGATCTGTTAACAATTACCCAATTCCGGCTAATGGAATTATTTTTGTAAAACATCATGTCTGGGTAGATGGACAAATAAATAATAGTAGAGTAACAATTTTAGCTTTTGCAGAACCCTTTACAGGTGCTACTTCTAATATAAACTTTAACAATGATTTATTATACACTAATTATGACGGACGAGATTCTATTGGACTAATTGCTCAAAATAATGTAAATGCAGGTCAATATAGTGAGAATGATTTAAGAATAGATGCGGCCTTAATAGCTAAAGAAGGAAGAATAGGTAGAGAACACTATTCAAGTTCTTGCACTAATTATATAAGAGATACTCTTACAATCCATGGATCCTTGGCTACTAATGAGCGCTATGGATTTGCTTATACAGATGATACTGGTTATCTAATAAGAAACTTAGTTTATGATAATAATCTAACATTCTCTCCTCCTCCTCATTTTCCAACTACAGGAGAATATACTTTTATTTCTTGGAAAGAAAAATAAAATTGTGTTATAATAAATTTAGAATTTTAAATTTAAAATAATCTCTAATTTATGTCATATAATAATCTGCCAATTGGTTTAGATATTTCTGATCGCTCAATAAAACTTGTTCAATTATCCCAAAAAAGAAAAAAAATAAAAATTCAAGCTTTTGCAAAAATTGAACTTGAAGAAGGTTTGATTGTTGACGGAGAAATAAAAAACGAAGAAGAAGTATCTAAAAAAATACAAAAAATCTTAAAAAAACCTAATTGGGGACAGATTAATTCCACAGAAATTGTCGCCTGTTTACCTGAAACAAAAACTTTTATAAAACTTATAAAAATAGAAAATGGACCAAACAAACTTGAAGACATTATCCAAACAGAAATAGAAAAATATATTCCAATCTCTATTAAAAATATGTATTATGATTGGCAGATTATTGAAAACAAAAATAATTTTTATTCAGTACTGATCGGAGCAAGTGCAAGTGATACTATTGAATCTTATATTTCACTTTTAAACAAAACTAAGCTATCAATCACTGCCTTAGAAATAGAATCAATGGCTACTTGTAGAGCACTCTTATCCGAAGAATCACCTTACTTCTTAGGGAATTACAATAAAAACTACTGCTTAATTGATATCGGAGCAGGAAGATCTAGTCTTACAATTTATTCCAAGAACACAATTATTTCCAATATTAGTGTTGATATTTCAGGAAACAAAACAACTAACAAAATAGCTGAAGTTTTAAATATAGAAAAAAAACAAGCCGAAAAAGCAAAACTTGTTTGTGGTTTTGATGAATCAGAGGCTAATGGAATTATAAGTAAAATATTAGAAGAAGAAATAGAAAATATTTGTCAAAGAATTGAAAATGATATTGATTTTTTTTATGAAAGCTATCCAAACCGAGGAGATATTGACAAAATAATTATTTGTGGAGGAGGATCTGGTATGAAAAAAATAGACGAAGTTATTAAAAATCGCTTATTAATTGAAACTATCATTGCTAATCCATTTACTAATATTAATAATTTTCCAAACCAAGAAAAAGATTTAAACATAAGATACACTACAGCTATTGGATTAGCCCTAAGAAACTGCTCTTAATCAATTACGAATTATCAATTACGAATTATTTTTATAATTATTCATTCGTAATTGATAATTCGTAATTGAATATATAATATGTTAAAACTAAATATAATTTCTCAAGAATTAAAAAAAGAAATTGAGTTAAAAAATAACTATTTAAAATTAAAAAATATAATTACTTATTTGGTTATATTTATTTTTATTTGTTCATCCTTTTTAATAATCGGAGAATATATTATAAACTCTTATGCAAAAGAATTATCATCTAGAACTATTTCTATCAGTCCTGAAGCAGAAAACTATTATAGCAATATTGAAAATATAAATAAACAAATAACTTATGTGAAAGACATTCAAAAAGAAAACGTTAAATGGACTAATTTTTTAGAAATATTTTCAAAAACAATTGAACCAGGAATTATTTTATCAAATATTGAAATAAACCAAGATAATCAATCTTTATCAATTCAAGGTATAGCTACTGAAAGACAAGATCTATTAAATCTACAAAACAACCTAGAAAAAACAAATCTTTTTACACAAATAATTATTCCTATTGACAAATTAACCCAAAAAAAAGAAATAAACTTTGACTTAAAAACAACTTTTAAATCTTATGAATTTTAATAATTTACAAAAAACAAATTATAAAAATAAAATGACTTTTTTAATCATTGCTTTTTTTGTTTTCACATTTATTATTTATCTTTTTATTATCAATAAAAAAATATCACAAATAAAAGAACATAACATAAATATAATTAAACAAAAAAATAGCATAGAAGAAAAAATCAAGAAAGAAAAAAATAAAAGCATTATGCTTGCTAAAATAAAAGATATTTCTAAAGAAATTGAAAAAATTGATAGTATTTTTATAAATAAAAATAAAGAGCTAGAATTTATTACAACCCTAGAAGGTATAGCTCAAAAGACAAATATTCAGCAAGAAATGAATTTAAGTAATCAACAAAAAGATGAAAAAACACCTTATACTAAAATACCAATCACCCTTAATATTGTTGGCGAATTTGATAAAACAATGAATTATTTAGAAGAACTTGAAAAAAGTAATTATGGAATAAATATTAAACAAATTTCTTTTTATAAAAATGAGAATCAAGAAGATAAAAAAATAAATATCAAGATAACAGCTAATACTTATTGGAAATAATATGTCAATTATCAACAAAAAAAATATATATTCTTTTATAAAAATAATTATTTGGTCTTTATTTGCCATAATTATTGTTTTTCTTTTTATCTTTTTGAAAAAAAATATTTACGATCCAATTACTTTTAGTAGCCAAGAAAAAAACGAAATAAATTCAGAAAAAAATATAAATATTGATAATGATGGTCTTAATGAAATTTTAAAAAAAATAGAAGAAGAAAAAAAAATAAATACTGAGAGAAAGAAAATAAATAATTTCTATTTATCAAAATAAATTTTAACTATTCATATCTCAAAGCTTCCACTGGCTCAAGTTTGCTAGCTTTATTAGCAGGATAAATCCCAAAAACAACTCCAATTAAAGTAGAAACACTAATTCCAAGAAAAATAGAAAAAGGATCAATTATAAAATTCCAATTATATCCAAGCAAATGTGCACCAACTGAAATTAAATAAGAAATAAAAACTCCAAACAAAATACCAATAATACCACCAAACAAAGTAACAAAAATTGCTTCTATTAAAAATTGACTAAGAATATTTATTCTTCTTGCTCCAATTGCTTTTTTTAAACCAATTTCGCGAGTCCTCTCAGTCACATTAACCAACATAATATTCATAATTCCAATACCGCCAACTAACAAAGACAAAGCAGACATTGTGGTCAAAAAATAAGTTAAAGCATCTGTAATAGTAGTAATAATATCAAGTGCATCAGCAGAACTGCGGACTGTAAAATCATCATCAAATCCTTCTTGATTTTTTATATCATGTTGTTCTCGCAAAGTTAACTTAATATCACTCATTGCTTTATCAATATTATCTGAAGAATCAACTCTCACACGAATCATTCCTAGGTGATCTACTCCTGCTATTAATTTTTGCATTGTTTTTATTGGCAAAAATACTTGATCATCATAATTTTGAAAAGCAACAGTTCCCCTTTCACTCATCACTCCTATTACTTCAAAAAGATGCTTATTAAGTTTTACTTTTTCACCAATTGCCTGCGAATTACCAAAAAGCTCTTTTTTAACAGTACTTCCCAAAACAAGTACTTTTGATAAATTAGTTTCTTCATCTTCATTAAAGAATCTTCCTTCTTCAATAATTCCCCCTTCAACATTCATATAAGATGCTGAACAGCCACTAAAACTAGTATCATAAGAATTTGATTTCCATACCAAAGCTCCAGCACCTTTAGTATAAGCCACAACATCAGCTACATTTGGCACATTCTTTTTTTTCTTTAACTCTTGTGCGTCTTCGTATTTCAAAGTAGTGATTGTTACTCCCATCACAGCTGTTGGTGGTCCGTCTTCACCTGAATTTCCAGGTAAAATACCAACCAAATCAGTCCCTAACGTTTTGATTTGATCAAGAATCAAGCTTTGTGCACCAGCTCCAACTGACATAATAATAATCACTGCCCCAACTCCAATAATAATGCCAAGCATTGTCAAAAAACTCCTTACTTTATTAGCAAGAAGTGATTTAATAGAAAATCTAATTGATTGTAAAATAATATAAAACACTTTAAAAAAAATAAATTATTTTAAAATTTCTCCCTTTGTTGCAAATCTTCTTTTTTCAACCTTATAATCTTTTTCCAATAAACCATCTTTAACATAAATAATTCTTTTAGCATGTTCTGCTGTAAATGTTTCGTGTGTTACAAGAATTATAGTATTCCCTGCTTCGTTTAAATCTTGTAAGATCTTCATCACTTGAATGCCAGATTTAGAATCAAGGTTTCCTGTAGGTTCATCAGCAAAAATAACAGATGGATTATTCACCAAAGCACGCGCAATGGCGACTCTTTGTTTTTCTCCTCCTGAAATTTGGTTTGTATAATAATTATATCTATGAGATAGTCCAACACTTTTTAAAATATCTTTTGCTCGTCCTTTTACATTTTTTCTATTTTTTGAATAAGTCAATGGCAAGATAACATTATCAAGCACACTTGTTCTTGCTAACAAATTAAAAGATTGAAAAACAAAACCTATTTTTTCATTACGAAAAAAAGCTAATTCATCATCATTCATCTTTGTAGTGTCTTTCCCATCTAGCTCATAAATTCCTGAACTTAATCTGTCAAGCAAACCCAAAATATGCATCAAAGTTGACTTACCAGATCCGCTTGGTCCCATTATAGACACAAACTCACCTTTCTCAATACCAAAAGAGAGGCCATGCAACACACTAGTGATGACCTCTCCATTACGAAATTCTTTTTTTAAATTTTTAACACTAATTAGCATTTTAATTACAAATTATTAAACATTAATTACGAATTACGAATTACGAATTTTTAATTTTAATAAAAATAAAATACTATATTAGCAACTTTGCGTATTTTGCTTCTTTTTCTAAGATAGATTCCCAAGCTTCTTTGTTGTTTTCTTTCATATCCCAAATTTTGTCACGCAAAAATTTAGTTAGATATACTAGATTATCTTTTTCTTCAGTCACGGCTTCAAGAACTGCTTCGTTTTCTTCTTCATTAGATATTTTCAAGAACAAATCCCACATCAGTTTTTGATCATCGTCAAGACTTGATTCAAAAATCACTTGATTTAATTTTTCTTTATACATATTTTTATTTTTATTATTTATTTTCATCATAAAACCTTGAAAAACATTTTTTCATTTCTTCTTTTGCTTTTTTCATTTCTTCACTTTCTCTATTTTCTTGATGATTTTCATTTTGAGAATTTTCAAAATTACTCCTCATTAAATTTTCTAATGACATAGTTTGTAATTTAAATTTATTATTTTAAAATTTATTTTATTATAATAGCACATTGAAATAAAAATTCAAAATAAAAATCAAGTCTTGTTATTGTAACTGGTCACTGTCATTCTGAACGTAGCAATAGCGGAGATTCAGAATCCCACAAAATATAGTACTAATTTAGATTTTACTGAAAAACTTGGTTCAATAGCAATGGGATCCTGAATAAATTTTTTTCCGTTTCACTACAAAAAATTTTTCAGGATGACAGTACTCAGTGACCAGTTACTTGTTATTAACCTTTAAAAATCTTACTTTTTCACAGAAACAACAACATCTTCGCCAGTGCTAAGTCCACTCAAAACCTCAGCCATCCCATCATCTCCATAAAGACCAATCTCAACTTTTTTTTCAATTAACTGCTCACCATTTAATATTTTTACAAACTTCCCCTCAGAACTTTTTTCAACAACAGCACGAATCGGAACTAAAACAATATTTTCTTTTATCTCTGTCGTAATAATTATATTAGCTGTCATCCCAGACTTTACAACAAAATCCTTAGCATCAAAAGCAATTTTGACTTTAAAATAAATCACATCCTGAATCTTGGTTTCTGCTGGTTCTATGAAAATCACTTTTCCTGTGAACTTAACATCATCACCAAAAGCATCAAGTGTTATTTCTGTTTGATCTTCAATGCTTACTTTAGTAATATCAGATTCAGAAATTAAAACTTCTAGTTCAAACCCAGCATCTCCCAATAATTCAAAAACAACAGCTGATTGATTAACTTGTTCCCCTACTTTGAAATTATCTTTTACAATAGTTCCAGCAATTGGTGCTATAATAATACTGTCTTTTATCTTATTTTCAATCGCCTTCAAATTATTTTCTGCTTGTTTTATTTTCAGGCTAGCCAAAGACAAATCATATTTATCAACCTGAGCTATTGTTTTGTCAAATTGTGTTTTTGCTAATTGCAAAGATTTATAAGCATTATCAACTTTTGCTTGAGCACTTGTTAGCTGTTGTTCATTACTTTTTTTTACACTTGCTAAAGAATTTTTTGCATTAGCCAAAGCATCATTCAAGTTTACTTCTGCTTGTTTTAAAGACGCCTGAGCTGAATTTATATTTGTTTCATAATTTATAATAGCAGTATTTAGGGCTTGCTTTGTATTTTCGCTAGCAGTCAAAGCATTACTAATAATCGCTTGCTGTCCACTAATACTTGTTTTAAAAGCATCAATTTGTGAATCTGTAAAACTATTAGAACTAACACTAGATTCTAATGCTTTATAACAAAAGTCAAGAGCTAAAAAAGTATTATCTAATAATGTAAGTAAATCATTTAAAGTATTAAAAATATCATCATTTCCTGATTGTTCACTGATATTTTTTCTTTTTTCTTTAATATTTTTCAATTGGTTAACCGCAATTTCGTATTTATTTTTTGTATTATTCTTGTAAGCAATGTTTTTCACACTCAAATAACTATCATAATCTTTTTCATTTATTATTTTGTTTATCTTGTCTAGTGCTATATTTGCTAAAGCAATTTTGTCATCAAACAACAAGACAGAAGTATTTTTTTGGTTATTGATATTTTTGCCATAAATAGATTTAGCATTTTCTAAATTATTTTGAGCCACAATCACTGCTTGTTCTAGAGAAGTTTTGTCTGTATCTTTTTTTGATTCAAGATCAAAAACATTTTTTTCTGCTTGGGCTTTATTTTCAGAACTTATTTCTTTTATTTTCTCTAAATCTTTTAAAGCCGAATCATAAGAAGCCTGAGCTTGATTAATACCTGCTTGACTAATTGCAATATCTTCATTTTTTGCCCCTCTTAGGAGTTTATTATATTCAATTTTTGCCAACTCCAAACTATTCAAAGCATCTTCTTTTTGTATTTCTAAACTACTTATATCAAGCTTAGCCAAGACATCTCCTGCTAAAACAGATTTTCCAGTACTTGTGTTTTTTTCTTTTAACTTAGCACTTGCCCCAAAACTCAAATCAAGACTATCTTGTGAAATCACTGTTCCTGTCTCAGACACTGTTTGGATAATCTTTCCTGTGACTACTTTTTCTGTTGTGTAAATTGACTCTTCTTTTTTGTTAGAAGAAAAATAATAAATAATTCCACTAATAGACAAAATAATAACTAAATAAATTATTATTTTTTTAATCATATTTTTTGTTTTTATTTTTTATTATACTAATTATTTTTTCTACAATATCACTAATCCCTCCACTTTTATCAATAAAATTTTTCAAATTATATTTTTCACATTTTTTAATTAACTCACGGTTAATAAGCTCATCATAAACAAAAATATCTTTAAACTCAATATTTTTTTGAAAAATATAATCCAATAATTCAAAAGCATTTTTTGTTTTCAGCGACAAATTAAGCAACAAATAATCAGGTTTTTCTTTTTCTATTGTTCTAATAATAATTTCTTTATCTTGCTCAGCAAAACAAATGTTAGTTTTGAATCCAGACATTATAAAACTAACCTCTAGCGTATTTAAGGTATTTATATTATCATCAATTATGAAAATACTTTCCATAAAATAATTATACACTATTTTAAAAAATAATACAAAAAACAAAAAACCATCTTTTTTAAAAAAAATGGTTTTTATATTATAAAATATTTTATTTTTTATTTTATCTCAGAAATTTCAATTTTTGTGAAAGGTTGTCTGTGACCTCTATTTCTTAAATATCTTGTTTTGTTTTTATATTTAAGAACATTTATTTTATCACTTTTCCCTTGTTCCAAAACTTTTCCCTCAACCTTTTCTCCTAAACTAGGTTTTCCCAAAACTAGATTAGATCCATCTTCATCCACAATCATTAAAGTTTCAAAAACTACATTTTCTCCAATTTCTTTATTTAATTTTTCAATTTTAACAATTGAACCTTGTTTTACTTTATATTGTTTTCCACCTGTTTTAATAACAGCAATTTTATTAGTCATACTATTTTAAATTATTTTAATAAACAAAAAATGCCACTTATTGTAGCTATTAAATGTATTATAAAGTAAAATTACACAAAAGTCAATTTCAATAAATCGTTTAAAATTAGTAATTTTATAATAAATAAGCTATAAATATTATAAAAAATATTTAAAAAATTAAATTAAATCTTTTCTAATCTTTTTATTTCTTTATTTCTGACAATCATAAGGCGGATCACCATTATCATTCCACAAACCATCATCAGTAATACCATTATACCAATCTTGATATGTCTTAAGATTATCCGTACATTCATCTTCATCTCCAAAATTATAGCCATGTCTTGTCGTTATTGTAGCAGCACATCCTTCAGGAACTTCTACTTTAAAATAAACCCAAACTGACTCTTCTAATGGCTTATTATCTTGTTTTCTGAGGGCGATCTTTCTTGTGCCCATAACATAACTTTCTTGATGATACTTTCCATTCCAAAGATGATCCCAACTAGTTCCTTGTTCTGTTGGCTCATTTGGACCTATCCAATATTTAAAAATAACTCCTACTTCACCTAAGCGATTCAAAGAATCACATCTTTGATCAGCCCAATCTGTACCATGAAACATAATTGTTAAAGTTAACCTTTTTGCTCCTTTTGGAAAAAAATATTTAAACTTAGCTTCTCTACCAACCATTGCATCAAACACACTTTCTTTTACCTGATCAATATCAGGATTACAGCTTTTTATAGATACCAGTTCATTAGCATCAAATGTATCTTTATATTCATCTGAACCAAAAGTCCAAATAGCTGAACGATCATTATTATAAATAGAAGGATACTCCCCATTCAAAGCCACCCAATCAATCCCTGTACATTCATCATCTTCTGGCTCAGGGTCTGGCTCAGGATCATCGTCATCATCTCCATCATCAAAAACAACAACAACTCTATCACAATCATCCGCACAATTACTCTTTGTCTCCTGTTTTGTCTGACAAACTCCATCCCCACAATAAC
>Ga0209467_1001093_pt1 | contig 26375 bp, 26 predicted proteins | sample Higcelwee11metaG_FD_187175 | JGI IMG/M metagenome (GOLD analysis project Ga0209467, IMG submission 187175) | Freshwater pond sediment microbial communities from the University of Edinburgh, under environmental carbon perturbations - High... | ecosystem: Environmental > Aquatic > Freshwater >... | reverse complement strand
AGTCGGATGTAATCTAACCTTGCATCTTGAGACTCCTAGCGTTGTTTTAGTGGTATAAATCAATCTAGCATCTCAAGATGCGCTTTCCAGCAGGCTCCGTCTATCACAACTTTTGGGACATTACCAAGATATAACTCCGCAGGAGTTCTATAGTCAAGCCCCTGATGCAACCATATAATCTGTCCAGGCCTCATGTAGCTCCTGCCCGTCGTCGTATGCGTTCAGGTACACGTCCTCGTATTTCACCGACCGCCACAGCCGCTCGATGAACACGTTGTCCAAAGCCCTGCCACTTCACGGCCGCCTTGCTCACGGCTGAGGAGCCCGGCGATGAGCAGTTGCATCAGTTCGACCGTCTCGGCGAAGGGGAACGGGCGTTCGCCAGTACGGAGATACTCGATGAAGGCGGAGAGCTGCGCTTTGAAGGAGAAGAAGCTGTCCTTGAAGACGACTTGCGCATGCCCGGCCGTGCCGCAGAGCTGCAAGCAGCCAAACGAGCCATACATGTCGGCGGTGGCCGCCACCACGGCGTCGGCGCCGCAACGGTGCTTGAGGTGCACGACGTTGCGCTCCGCCGTGCCAGTGTTGCGCGCCGAGAGGAAGCCCGGCCCGAGGATCGGGTAGAGCGCCTCCAGGGCGTGGATGCCGTAGCGCTCCCAACTTTTCGGCGTGGTGACGCTGGCGAAACGCAGCTCCCCCAGCTCATGGGTCGAGAGGCGGTAAGGCAGGAACTCCTTGGCGTAGCGCATGCAGCTCGAGGACATGATCCCCCGTCCCTCCTTGACCCAGCCGACGAAGGTCGCCAAGTCCGCCGCGTTGTCCACCAGGGGCTTGTCCACGAAGACCGGAAGCCCCGCCTCGACGAACGGCCGGGCGCGCTCCACATGCTCCGCGCCGATGTCGGATGCGATGATCACCGCATCCACTTGGCCTATCACGTCGGCGGGGTTTTCCACCACGTTGGGGACACGGGCGCATTTGGCAACATGTTCGGCCGTGAAGCCGCCGTCGCCTGTGCAGCAGATGTGCGTGACCTTGGCGCCGGGGATGCCGAGAGACTCCGCCGGTTCCTTGTTCAGGTACGCCGAGATGCCGGCGAAGGGGCACTCGCGAGTCATAAGCTCGCGGTCGTAGCCGTTGAAGATGGCGCTCCACGAGTAGGGATGCCCGTTTCCGGAGCTACAACCCAACACCGCGAGCCGGATGTCGTTCGGGTTTTTCACCAAGGTCACTTGCTCTCCTTTTTGGGCCATAGCGCCGGGGAGATGACGGCTTCCGGGAGGGGCGGGACCGCGTCCTCCACCGCCCGCGAAAGTTCGGACTCAAGGGGGCCGCGGCCGAACATCGCGACGTTCTCCCGCAATTGGGCGAGGTTGTCGACGCCGACCAGCACGCACGAGACGCCCTCCTGTCCCAGAATGTAGCGCAGCGCCAATTCCCCGATGGACATCCCCGCCGCCGCGGCCAGCCCCGCCAGTTTCCGGCGCGGCGGGACGACAGCTTGCAGCGCTTCCGGGACCGGGTCCATCATGAGCAGCCCCTGCAAGTACACGCTCCGGATGAACACCGCCACCCCGCGGCGCTTCGCCGAACGGCACAAGCCCATCTCCAGGTAACGCCGGTCAAGGACGCTCGCGGGCGCTTGGAGCGCCTCCGCTTTGCCCGACGCCAGGATGTCCAGAGCCTTCTCCGACCATTGGTCGCAGGACACGCCAAGATGCTGGACTAGCCCCGCCTGCCTCAATTCCGCCAAGGTTTCGATGAAGGGGAAGTCGGCCATGCGGTGGAAAAGCATCAAAGGCAGACTGTCCAGCCGCAGCCTGGCCAGGGATTGTTCCAGCGAGCCGCGGATCGCCTTGGCCGCGGCTTCCGGGGAGCTGCGCTCCTCTGGAGCCAGGGGGCGCAGCTTGCTGGCGACGAACATCTTGTCGGCGATCCCCAGCTCATGCAAGGCGCGTCCGAGGATCTCCTCGCTCGCGCCATAGCCCGCGGCGGTGTCCAGGCAGTTCACCCCGGCGTCGAACGCGGCGGAGAGGAGTTGCTTCACGTCGGCGTATTCTGGCTGGCCGCCGCGGTTGGCGATGCCATAGGGCATGCCGAACTGCACCGTCCCCAGCATCAATCTTGATAAGGAATGTCCCGCGAAGTTTATGGTTTCCATGTTATTTCGCTGTGTAGCCTCCGTCGACGGGGATGTTGGTGCCGGTGACGTAGCGCGAGGCGTCCGAGGCGAGGAAGACGACCGCGCCCATGAGGTCGCTGTCGTTCGCCATGCGTCCCAGGCAAGTGCGCTCGCTGTAGTTGCGCACGAACGCCTCGGGTTGGCCGGGAGTTTGCAGCCCGCCGGGATGGAGGCAGTTGCAGCGGACGCCGCGCTGGCCGTAGTGGCTGGCCCAAAAACGCGTGATGTTGACCATCCCGCCCTTGTGGAAAAAGTAGTCGGAGAAGGCCCAGGACTTCATGTCCGTGCCCCGGTAGTTGAGCGGCTCGACGCCGACCAGCCCCATGATGGAGCCGATGTTGATGATCGAGCCGCCATCGGCGATGATCTCGCCCAGTGTCTGTGTCAACAGGATGAGCCCGGTGGCGTTCACGGCCATGCTTTCGGCGAGGGCCGCGGCGTCGGGAAAATCTTTCCTGGGTGGGCGCGCCACGGCGTTGTTCACCAGGATGTCGAGATGGCCGCTTCGCTTGGCGACCTCGTCGCGGAGAGCCAAGATGGACCGCTCGTCCGCCTGGTCGAGCCGCAGCGCCTGGACGTCTTGCCCTTGGGCGCGGTGCGCGGCGGCCAACTCCTCCAAGGCCTCCACGTGTCGCGAGGCGAGGTAAGTCGTCGCGCCCGCCTCGGCCAGCGCCCGGACGAGCTGCTGGCCGTAAAGCCCCGCGCCCCCGGTGAGCAATGCGACCTTCCCCTTCAGTGAAAATGAATCAATGACGTTCATGGTTATTTCCCTCCGTAAAGGCTTTTCGCCGTTTCGCCGCTGGATTTGCCGAAGCTCGCCGCCATGGCCTGGCAGTACTGGGAAAGCCCTGCGACATCCGCGCCCATGCTGAGGAAGCGGTATCCCATGGCGCGCAAGGAGTCCAGGTTCGCGGGGGAGGCCACGGTGCCCGCCACTTTGCCATGCCTTGCCGCGGCGTCCGCGACGCGTCTCCTCGCCTCGACTAGTTTGGGATGCTCCCATTGCCCCGGGGCGCCGATGCCTTGGCTGAAGTCGCCCGGGCCGAAGAAGAGCATGTCGATGCCCGGCAGCGCGGCGATCGCGTCCAAGTCGTCCAACGGCTCGGGATCCTCGATCTGAACCACGACGAAGCGCTGTTCGTTGGCAGTTTTCATGTAGGCGTCCAACTCGACCCCGCAATAGGCGCCGTCGGCGTTGCCGCCGTCCAGGGGGCGTCGGCCAAGCGGATGGAAACGGGTCATGCGCTGGACGGACTTCGCGTCTTCGAGGCTCATCACGTGCGGCACCATGATGCCTGCCGCGTCCGCCTCAAGAGGACGGACGTAGTCGCTGTAGGAGCCGCGGGCCACGCGCACCATGACGTCGACGCCTTGGCTTTTCGCCGCCCAGATGCCCTTTTCGATCACGGCGAAATCGTTCGGCACGTGCTCCATGTCCAGCCACAGGCAATCGAAGCCCGCCATGGCGGCGATCTCGACGGCGCGGGCGTCCGAGAGGTTCAATTTGAAGCAGGAGACCGTCTTGCCCTCCCGTAGGCGGGCTAAGACGCGGCTGGGGCGCATTGATAGTGGCATTGACATGTCCTCTGTTGGGTTGTCGCTTTCTTGTATGTGAGATCATACTGGAAAGCGATGAAGCTTGCAAGGCTAGAGGATATGTGATATTGTATCAAGATATATGAAAAACGATTTAGTTCCAGTTTTCTCGGGTTTGCGGCGGCGCGACATGGTCGAGCTGCTTGGGCGAGTCGTCACGCGTTGTCTGGGGGAGGATTCGCCGCCGCCGCTCGTGGCGGCCGAGGGAGGGGAGTCACCGCGGAACATCCGCCTGGGAGTCCACAGCCATAGATCCTGGGAAAGCTTCATTGTGCTTGAAGGCGGGGTGAATTTCGAGGCCGTGTCGGCGGCCATGGTCGGCGTCCCCGCCGGGGCCATGCTGCTCGTCCCGCCCGGGCTGATGCACATGGAGATCAATCGTCTGCCGCAATCCCCGCCCTTCGAGCTGTGCGTCATGGTGTTCCCCCATGGCGACGCTTTCCATGGCTCGTTCCGGTATTACGACGAGGGGTTGCCGCATAGCCTCCTCCTCCCCTTCTCCGCCCGGCAGGCGGTCAAATGGCGGAGCCTCCTCGGAGGGGACCCCAAAGATTTTTTGGAGCGGGCGGCCAAGGCGGCCGCCGGTGGAACCTGGGGGGAACTCCGCTCGCGGGCGCTCATCAAGACGGTCCTGGGCGCGTTGGCGGAGGCGGTCCTGTCCTCCCCGGAGACGGGCGAAGGGGGCGGGGAGCCGGACGACCTCAGGCTGGCGCGGGCGGCGGTGGTGATGGATCAGGAGTACGCCAACCCCGCGATGGACGTGGATCACCTCGCCCGTGTCGCGGGGTTGTCGACGTCGTACTTCTCCAATCGCTACAAGAAACAGACGGGCAAATCCGTCCGGCAGGCGCTGATCGAGCTGCGCCTCTCCCGGGCGCTCGACATGCTGGAGACCGGCAGGTACTCCGTCAAGGAGGTGGCCGCCGTCACCGGCTGGAGCAACCAGCTCTACTTCTCCGCCGCCTTCAAGCGCCGTTTCGGCGCGTCGCCGCGGGGGTACCGACACGAAAACTGAGAGAGCGCCCCGAAGCGTCTCGCCGTCCGGGGCGCGCGGAATCAATAACCTTTATTCCAATTGGTCTCGATGTTCATCGCGGCGGTCTCCGAGACGAGCACGTCCGTCTCCAAGGTTTGCAAGATGGACTCGGGAACCAAGGGCGTGACCGGGCCGTGCAGGACCAACCGGGTGGTCAGGCGTTGCCAACTGGTGGCGGTTCCATGCACGCTGAGGGAGTGGACGTCGAGACGCGCCTTCGCGCCCACCACCTCGGCCGGGCCGATCGTCGCGGCTTTGGGCGGCACCATGGCGAGGTCGCCGCTCATCCCGAAACTGCCATGCAAGGAATTCTGGGCCAAGGTGAAGGGACTCAAGGTGACGATCCGCGGCCCCATTTCTCGCCATTCCGCCAAGGGGGCGGCGAACTCCGGGGCGTCCGGCTCTATGAACGCCAAATGTCCCGTCCAACCGGGGCCGCTGTAACAAATGTCGGCCCCGCCCAGGTCGGCGATCATCTTCCCGTAATCTTTGAGGTTCTTGTTGGTGAACCCCACTAGTTGCCGCTCGGGGGGGCGCAACTTCGGGTCAAGTTGGGAATAGAAGTATTTCTTGAAGGCGTAGGTGAAACCGTGTTCCCACGACTCCGGGGCGACATTGCCGTCCTGGTCGGCGTACTCGTCCATGTTGAAGGTGTGGACGCGGGAACAATCGACGCCGCGCTTGTTGAGGAAATACGCGACTTTGGCGTAGCTCGGGCAGGGATTGGGGGTGATGATGACGAGGCGTTCCCCTGCCTCCGCCGACGCCTGGATGCGGCTGAACATGTCGGCCACCCAAATGAATTCCACCATGTCGTCGGGAACCACTTGAATCCGGAATTTCGGGTTGGGGTGTTTGGCGATGTCCTCGCGCTTGATCCTCCGGCAACGCTCCAACGCCTCCATGTCGCGGAACGGGACGTGTGGCGATGGCTGATAGGTGAAGGGGGCTCCCATGTCATGTTCTCCTGTTAGTTTGAGGTCTTGCTATGAAGGTACTTGACTTTTCCAGACTTTCCCCCTATATATTAATGAATGATTCCGCGTTTGTTAAGCTTTTACGATAACAAAAGAGGATTGACGGCATGGACGGCGTGGCGTTTGTGGATTTGGCGAAATCGGCCAAGTTCCGGGAGTTTCACCAGATCGTGCGGGAACTCACCGGTGTCCGGGTGGTTTTGGCGGACGTGGACACGGGCAGGCGGGAGCTGCTTTTCCCGCCCGCGGAGGTCAACCCCGTCTGCGCGTTGTTGGAACGCCATCCGGCTTGCGCCGCGGCTTGCGTCCGGTCGGTGAAAGAGAATTGCGCGTTGGCGGCGCAAGGGAAAGCCGGGACCTCCTACCTGTGTCACGCGGGCTTGATCGACATGGTGGCGCCGGTTTTCGTGGGGGAGCGCCACGTGGCCAGTTTCATCGGGGGCCAGGTGCTGCCCGAGCCCCCGAGCGAGGCGGGATTCGCGCGTCTCGCCGCCCGTTTGGCCCCCCACCGTCTCGACGCCGCGGAGCTGCGCGCCGCTTATTTCCAGCATCCCCACATGGACAAGGCCAAGGTGGAATGCACCCTCAAACTATTGCGTTTCTTCGCGGAATACTTCCACGAATTAGGCTCCTTGATCAAAGAGGAGGCCGCCGCCAAGGAACATTTGGCTTTGCGCCGCGTCAAGGAACACATCCGCGAGCACTTGGCCGAGCCACTGCCCCTGAGGCTGTTGGCCAAACGGGCCGGCCTTTCCGGCCCCTACCTAAGCGTTCTCTTCAAGCGGGCCACGGGGAAAAACCTGTCGTCCCACATTTGGGAGGCCAGGGTGGAGGCGGCCAAGAAAGCTCTGGAACGGAGCGACCGGAAAATCATCCAAATCGCTTTCGACGTCGGCTTCGGTAGCCTGGCGCAGTTCAACCGGACGTTCAAGAAATTGACTGGCCTCAGCCCTTCCGAACACCGCGCCGGCCATGGCCGCCCTTAGCCGAACAGGAAACGCAGGGTGTTGCGGTGGGCGATCCGCTCGACCATGTCGGGCGGCAAAGCCTTGAGGATCTCCATCTCGCGGGTGTGGCCGGACTTCAAGCGAATGTCATGGACCTTTCCCTCGACGTCGGTGAAATTCTGGATGAAGTAATTGTATGGGGTGTCCGTGCCCCAAATCATGGTGTCCGGATAAGCTTCGGCCAAGTCGCGCATGACGCTGGCGGGCTGGGAGTAGTCGGCGGGGAAACGCTCGCCGGGCGGGGCGACGACCGGCTCCGGCCACGAGGTGGCCAATTGGCAATGGATGTCGAAGGCCGAGAGGTCCACGAAACAATTGGGGGCTTTGGCGGCGCGGTCCAGGACGCTCTTGATGAAGCGCGCGCTATGGGCCAGGCAAAAACGCGCGTCCGGGTTGGCCTCCACCACGTCCATGATGTCGAAGGCCGAGGCCCAAACGTCGGTTTTCAGGTAGGAGCAATGGAAAAGCAACGGGATGTTCCGGCGCCGGGCGAAGTCCAGCAGCGGACGCCCCTCGCGGGCGATGGCGGCGGCGTGGACGCGGTTGTAGCTGGTGACGGTTTTCAGCCCCATGACGGGATGTTCCGCGTCGATGGCCTCCAACAGCGCCACTTGCTCCTCCACGCGGTTCTCCGGGTCGAACATGGCGAAGGGGATGGCCCGTTCGGCATGTTCGGGGAAGATGTCGTAAATCTCTTTGAAGAGGTTCAAGTTCTCCCGTTCATAAGGGAAACGGGAATGCTTGGGCTGCCGTTCCGGGTCGAAGCGTTCGTAGAAGGAGGAGATGAACGGGAAGACCACGGAGTGGTCGATCCCCAGCAGCGCCATGCGGATCGCCAAGTCCTCGAAACTCATGGCGTAGGGGTAGGCGTAGGAGAGGTAATTGTCCTGGGACACCCCAACGTGGGCATGGCAGTCGATGATCCGCCGACCGGACTCCAACTGCGCCTTGAGCAGTTCTTTTTTCGCGTCGTTCAACATCAATGGTTCCTCTCGTACGTGAATGTCGTTCACACCGAAAAACGCCGCCTCCGCCTCGACTGTGACGGACCCGCCCAAACGTGGCCGTTCCAAAAGTTGTTTGCGTCGCTCGCTTATGATGTTAGAAGTTAACATAAATTTATAAAAAATCAAGTCCACGTCCATAAACAATGCCTTGACTTAAGGGCAGGTCGCAGTATTATTGATGTTAATTGATAACATTTTTAACATCGAGCAACATGAAGCAGGGGGTGTCCATCATGGGCGAACATGACCCGTCGAAATATGAGCTGGATCTGAACGTGTATCCGAAGATCGTCACGAAGGAGCTGCCGGTGGCGTTCGAGCGCGGGGAGGGCTGCTCGCTCGAGGACGGAGATGGCGACAAGCACACAGAAAAGGAGCTCCGTTAAAATGACGCTACTCGCCGGGGCCGCGGCCCGCGACATCAGCCCCTTGGAACCCATGTTCCTGGTCGGCTATCCCCACGTGGAGCGGGTCTCCACGGGGGTGAACGACCCGCTCATGGCCTCCGCCCTATGCCTCTCGGACGGCGGCCGCACCTTGGCCCTGGTGTCCGTGGACATCCTGCTGATCAACCCGCCCTTCGCCCGGCGGCTACGCCGCGAGGCCGCCGCCGCCGCGGGGGCGCGGGAGAGCGACGTGCTCATCAACTGCACCCACACCCACTCCGGACCGGTGACCTTCGACATGCTGGCCTGGGTCGACGACCCGGTCGTCCCGAAGCTCGACCCCGCCTACATGCGGCGTCTGGAGGAGGGCGTCGTGGCCGCCGTGGCCGCCGCCCGCCGGAACATGCGCCCCGCCGAGCTGGCCGTCACCTCGGCCAAAGTCGAAGGGGTTGGCTGCAACCGCCACTCCCCCGACGGCCCCCGCGACCCCGAGGCCGGAATCGTCGCCGTCCGGGACGCCAAGAGCAAGGAGCTCTTCGCCGTCGCCACCACCTACTGCATGCACCCGACGGTGCTGCACGAGGACTCGACGTTGGTGTCGGCCGACTTCCCCGGCTACGCCCGGATGCGGTTGAAAGAGAAACTCGGCCCCGACCTGACCGCCCTCCACCTCACCGGGCCGGAAGGCGACCAGAGCCCCAGATACCACGTCAAGGGCCAGACCTTCGCCGAGGCCGAGCGGCTCGGCAATCTCTTGGCCGACCAGATTCTCGCCGCGCTCCCCGGCGCCGCCTTTAAGACGGAGGCGGTTATGGGCTCGGCGCTGGCGGAGGTCGCGCTGATCCCCCGGGAAATGCCGTCCTTGGCCGAGGCCGAACGGACGCTGGCGGAACGGGTGGCGCGCTTCGAGGAGCTCAAGCGGCAGAATGCCGGACACGGCCCGATCCGCGGCGCCGAGTGCGCCGTCTTCGGCGCGGAGGAGACGGTGACCATGGCGAAGTGCCAGGCCGACGGCTCCCTCGCCAAGACGGTCAAGGAGTACACCCCCCTGGAAGTCCAGGCGCTGCGGCTCGGCGACTGCTATCTGGCGGCCTTCCCCGGCGAGATCTTCGTCGAATACGGGTTGGAGCTGAAACGACGCCTGGCGGGCAGGAAAGTGTTCCCGGTCTGCCTGGTAAACGGCGAGATGCAAGGCTATGTCGTCACCCCGGAGGCCGCGGCCAGAGGTGGCTACGAGGCCTCCAACGCCACCTTCGCGCCCGAGAGCGGCGAGCTCCTGGTCGCCGCCCTCGCGAAACTGGTCAAATCATTGTGACTATCATTGGAACAACGCCATGAGGACAGTCAAATTCGCCATCATCGGGGCAGGTCTGATGGGCAGCGAGTTCGCCAGCTCGGCCGCCGCGTTGAAAAGCCACCACAACCAATCGACGGAAACGGTTTGACGCCCATGTTCCTGGCCATCGACCTTGGTTCCACCAGCTTCAAAACGGCGCTTTTCTCCCCCGACCTGAAACGTCTGGGGGAAAGCGCCTGGAAACTCGCCTACCTGAGGCGGGGACCGGCGGTGGAGCTGGCGGAAGGCGAAGTGGAGGAGGCGTCGCGGCGGATTGTCAGCGAGGCTCTCTCCAGCGCCGGAGCCAAACCGGCCGACGTCCAGGCGATCGGGGTGACGAGCCAAGCGCAGACCTTCGCGTTGGCGACTCCGGACATGCGGCTCGTCACACCGTTCATCTCCTGGCTCGACCGTCGTGGCGCGGCGGTGGCGGAAATGGCCACCACCGACCCGCGGTTACGGGATTTCGCCCAACATGCGGCCTGCGGGCTCTCGCCCGCCTTGCAAATATGCCAAGTCAAACGCCTCCTGATGGAACATCGGGAGCTGGCCGGAACCGCCCGGATCGTCCCCCTTCCCACATATCTGTCGCAACAGCTATGCGGAAAAGCGCTCACGGACACCAACCTCGCCGCGATGTCCGGCTTCTTCTCGCTGCCGGAAGGCCGTTGGTGGGCCGCCGCGCTGCGCTTCGCCGGGATCGTCCCCGCCCAGCTACCGGAGCTCCACAGTTTGGGCGTGCCCGCGGCGACGACCATTCCAAACAACCCCCATGGATTCCCCGCTGGCTTGCCTGTTTTCGCCGCGGGCAACGACCAGACGGCCGGGGCATATGGGGCGGAACTCCATCGGAACGGCGCCACGTTGCTCACCCTGGGCACCGCCCAAGTGGCCTACCGTTGCGTCCCTGAACTACCTTCGCCCCAACATGCGGACGGACACCTCACCATGCGGGGCGTCTATCCAGGCGGACGTTTTTACCGACTAGCCGTCTCGAATTTCGGCGGAGCCATGATCGACATGGCCCTCAAAGCGGAGACAGCGCTAAAAGACTACCCGAACTTCTTCCGTTTGGCCGAAGCGGCTCCTCCTATCCCGCCTGGAGCCGCCGTGGTCATCGACGCCACGACCAACGCCGTGACTTGGAGCGGCCAGGGCCTGACGGCGGAGCAAAAAGCGCGCCTGGTCCTCGAACGCCTATGCGACGAGGCGCTCGAACTGCTCGCCGCGGTCGCCTCCGAAGGGGGGCCAACGTTATGCGCCGGAGGTGGAGCCGCCAACGCCATCTGGTTGGAAACGCTCGCGCGTCGCCTCGGGACTATGCCAAAAGTGATCGACAACGACCCGCTACAAGGGGTGGTCCTTATGATCCGGGACGCTTTGAGCTGAACTTCAAAGCGTCCGTGGCGGTTTCATCGGCGCCCCTCGTGGCGCAACAACGCCTCCTGGGTCTTGTAGACTCTGAACTCGCAAGCGGGCTCGGTACGCGACTTGACGTCGAAGACCGGGAAGAAGCCCGCCTTCTCCAGCAACGGAACCACCCAGCCCGGGCAGTGGTCGCAGTAGCGCGGCATCAGCCCGGCGTCGTTGTCCATGGCCTTGGTCAGACTGGGACAGCGGCTCATGCGCGCCTCGAAGTAGTCCTCATACACCACGCATTCCAGGCCGCAGTTCTCCTCGACGGCGATCTTGTCCCAGTACTCCTTCATGCCCTGGAGGCCCTTGGTCTTGAAGAGCTCCAGGCAATGCCGCTCCTGATGGGCGCTGATAGTCAGCCAGTAGGCCTGCAAGTCCACCTCGCCCTGGCTTGCCAGGAACTTGAAGACCTCGTTGTAGAAACGGGTGAAATGGTCACTGGGGATCATGATGCGCCCTCCTTCTCAAGGTCTGCACGCAGGAGCCTTCACCGGCGCGCTCGGTGACGATCTCGAAGCCGGTGCCGTCGCAGAGACCGCGGTTGACATGTTCCGTCTGTTCGCAGAAATGTCCCGACAGCTTCAGCCCCAGGGTTTTCACGTGCCGGACGGCGGGGCATTGACGCATGGTCAGACGCGCGCCGTCGGCGGTGGTCTCGACGCTGTAGTCGGCTCCTTCCCGGTCGAGGAAGTGGTGCCAGTGCTTGACCAGTTCCGCGGCGTCGCCCCGCGCCAAATGCTCGCGGATGTCCTTGTAGACGTCGCGGCCGACTTTGAAGAAAATGTCCCGCAGCGCCTCCACCCCGTACTTGTCCGCCACGTAATCGATGGTGGTGTTGGTCGCACCGTGGAAGTCTAGGTGCAGCCCGCCTGTCTCTTGGTAGCGCATGGTGGAACTCCTTTTCAGGGAAAGAGGAACTGGCGATAGTCGGACACCACCGCCTTGATCGCTTGGGCGCAGGCGTCGGTCAGGGGGTATTTGTAGTGGTTCAGGTTGGTTTTGAACAAGCCCATTTCGACGAGCAGCTGTTTCTGTCCGGTGAGCCAACAGGAGCAATCCTTGCCGCCGAAGACCCGCCACATCAGCTCGTTCATCTTGTCCTGGAGAGCCTGGGCCTGGACGAAATCCTCCTTCGCCGCGGCGGTCATGATCAACTTGGCCATGTGGCCGTTGAAGACCGCCCCGCCGAACAACAAGCCGTCGTAGCCTGCCTTGAGGTAGTCCACGCAGCCGAATTCGTAGCCGGTGAGCAGATGCAGTTCCGGGCGGGTCGCCTTGGCCTCCAGCACAACCTTCGCCCGCGTCATGTCGCAGGAACTGTCCTTGAGCAGGAGCAAGTTCGGCTCCAGGCAGACCTGCTTCAAGCTCTCCAACGGGACGCCATAGGCGCTGTGAGTGCCGCGGTCATAGAGGCCAACGGGCAGGGAGCTGCCACGGACGCATTCCAGGTAGAAGTCCGTGATGTTGGCGGGCGTGGCGTTCATCATGAAGTAAGGATGGGCGACCACGGCGATGTCGGCTCCCGCCGCCGCCGCCCGGCGGATGTTGTCGAAGACCCGGGCGGGGGAGTTGTCGGTGACCTGTACGGCCAGCAGCAGCCTGTCGCAACCCTGGCCCTTGACCACCTCGACCACCTTGCTTCGGTCGGCGTCGGTCATCGCCGGGCCCTCCCCGGCGGTGCCGCAGAGGAAGAGCCCCTTCACCCCCAGGCGGAGGTGGTGGTCGACCATCTTGCGCAGCGACTCGACGTCGACGCTCCAGTCGGAGTTGAACGGGGTCGGCGCGGCCGACCAGACACCTTTGATTCGCTCGGTTCGCATAAAAACTATCCTTTGTGGGTTGGGTTGCTTCAGGGGACGAGGAGGCGGCAGGTGATGGCGGCGGCATCGAAGATGTCCAAACACTTGAACAGGTGATGCGCCATGGCCGCATGTCCCGCCGCGTTGGGGTGGATCGCGTCGTTCATCCAATAGAAATGCTTGTCGGAGTTCGCGAGCCAATGCCGGTGGTGGTCGACCAGCGGCAGTTTCTCCGCCGCGGCGACTTCCTGGACCGCGTCCATGAACGCCGGGTACCGCGGCTCGCGCTCCGGCGCGCTGTTGGGCAGGATGGGGCAGCAGGTCTGGAGCACGGCCAAGCCGCCGATCCTTCCCACCAGTGTCCTCAGGTTTTCCTTGAACTCGTCCAACCCACCGCGGCCGTCGACGCAATCGTTCATGCCAATCATGACGAAGACCACGTCGGGCGCGAACTGCCCGACGCGCCAATCGAAGTCCGCCAGCAAATCCCGGCTGGTGAACCCGCTGTAGGCGCTGTTCAGGACGAGGTCGCCGCAACGCCGCAACTCCCACCTGACCCGCTCGGCGAAGAGCTCGGTGTAGTCCCGGGCCCCGAACGTGTGGAAGGCGCCGTGCGTGATGCTGTCCCCGTGAAACAGCCATTTCACCGGCTTGTCCGCCTTCAACAACGACTTGACGCGTTCCATGCTGGCAGTCTCCTTTTTTATGTATAATATGTCATACATTATAAAAGTCAAGTGGTTTATCCCGCCGCTCGCGCTATATTGGGTGCCATGAGAAACATCGGCATGGATTTGCGGGACAAGACGGCGACGGGGGCGGCGATAGCGGCGCTCCAGGAGCACATCGTGCGGAACCGGCTGAAGACGGGCGACCCGCTGCCGTCGGAGAACGAGCTGGCGGAGAAACTGGGGGTGAGCCGGACGATCGTCCGGGAGGCGCTGCGGCATTTTCGTTCGCTAGGGATCATCGAGACGCGGCGGAAGGCGGGCATAAGGATCCGCCGCCTCATGCCGGACAATCCTTTCGAGGGTTACATCCCGTTCATCGGCGGCGACGAGTCCCAGTTCCGGATACTGCTGGAAACCCGCATGGTCATCGAGACGGGCGTCCTCTCGGCGCTGGCCACCAAGATCGACGCCGCCGGACTGGACGCCCTGGACGCCATCGTCGCGGCGATGGGCGCCCCCGGCGCCGACCAGGTGGAGCACGACCTCGCCTTCCACGCCACGTTGCTGGAGCTGGTGGGCAACGAGCTGCTCTACAGCCTAAAGCCGCTGATCGTCGACCATTTCGAGCTGATCCGCAAAAAACGGTCCGACGCCCCTGCCAAAGCCAACCAGGCGATCCACGCCCGCTACGTCGCCGCCCTGCGCCAACACAGCGAATCCCTCGCCCTCGCCGCCATGAAGACCCACTACGCCGTCTACAATTAGCTCGTGGCTGGTTATGTCGCCGGGGCTTACGCGGGGAGCGCCCAGATATAATCCTGCTTGCCGACACCGACAATCTTGTCGTCGACGAGGCACCGGGCCTGAAGGGAGTAACAGCCTTTGCCTGGAAGGTGGAACGTCGCGGAAATACTATTGCCATCGCGGCGGAAACTAAGCCGACGCCACTCCGAATAGATTCTCGCCACCGCGGGGTCATGGCTCTTGTGCCGCGTCTCCAGCGCGTCCAGGGGCGACGTCCAGGGGAAGCTCAACGCCAGCTCCACCGGAACGCCATCAAACACAAAATGACGATACTTCCCGGAACTTTCCGGCTTGGTCATCGTGACGCCCGTGGCATCCCCGGAGAAAGCCTTCAGGTTTGTGTCGAACCATGTGGTCAAAGCCTTGGCGATGATATCTTGTCCCGCCTGGTTGGGATGCATCCCATCCGGCATCAGCGCGGCCAGTTTCGCCTCGTCGCCGCCGGTGAGCGCCATGAATTGTTTGTTGACATCGACAAAATACGCGGCTTCCTCGGCGGCGACGTCCCGCGCCGCCGCGACATACCGCGCCAGCATGAAGTTGAAACCTTTCTCCGTGTAGGGCGGCTTGCCATACATGGCTTTCAGGTTCTCCGTCAACACCATCGGCGGCGACGAGTAAACCAAGACGACAACGCCCCGCGCCTTCAGCTCCCGGATAAAATGGCGAAAGTTCTTCTTGTAATCATCCAGCGACACCCGCGGTTCGGTGTTTCCATCCCACACATCGATCGCAGCGTCGTTAGTCCCGAAAGAGATCATCGCCAACTGGGGCTTCAGCGACAACACTTCCTGCTCAAAACGAGCGGCGCCGTCCCGCGTGTTGTTGCCCGGCACGCCACAATTGAAAACCTGGGCATTGACGCCATTCGCGCGCAAATGCCTCTCCAGTTGGAACGCCGCCACTTGCAATTCGCCTCGGAACGCCGCTATCGAATCGCCGAAGACAACAATCCTGACCGTGTCCTCAGCTTTGGTTTTGTCCATAACGTCATCCTCACAGGGAAATATGATATCGATAGCAATCCGCGGTGAAGTCTTCCCAACTGGTCTTGGGTTGTTCCGGCAAGGTCAACACGATCTCCTTGGTGACGCGGTCCTCATAAAACCCAAAGTTGGTGTAACGTCGCTGGTAGGGGGCGTCCGCCGTGACGTCGTCGATCACGGTCACGCTGCCGCGGACCAACGCGCCTTTGTCCGGCAACAGCTCCGCGATACAGAGCGGATGGCGTGGTTGGGAGTCATAGGTCGGTTTGTCCAGGATGTTGCCGATGTAATAATATTTTTTGTCGACGGACGAACGGATAATCCCGACGTAGGACGAGGGGCTCCACACCGGGGCTCCATCTTCGTAGGTCAGCGGCCGCGGGGCGGAGAACGTCCGTCCGCCATCCTCGGACAGGACCCAGTATTTCAGGCTGGGGAACGTCTTGTTCTCCCAGTCGCCGCAACAGCGCAGGGAAAGGAATAGCCGCCCGTCGTCCAGCGCCGCGGGCATGGGCTCGCAGCAGCCCTGCGACGATTGGTCCGGGCGCATGGAGATGTAGTCGCCGAATTCCCAGTCGATGGCGTCGCGTGCCGGTGTCCAGTGGCCGCGGAGCACGACGCATTGGTAGCACTTGCCATCTTCCAGATCGACCGTGATGGGGAAGATCATGGTCCCATCGGCGAGCACAGGAAACTGCTCCTGGCTCGCCAACCCGCCGTTTTTGCCGTAATGCAATTCCGGCCCCCAATGGATGTCGTCGTAGTCCGGCCCGCAGTGGCGCAGAACTTGCGGGGCGGTCCAAGTCACGCCCTTGTCCTTGGAGAGCTGCCACCAGATGCGGCGTTTATGGGTGATGCCGGCGTCGGAGAACGCCTCCCGTCCTTTGTCCGAACCATAGCATTGCGTGCTGAAGACGGAGTACAGATTCCCGCTTGCTTCATCCCGGAAACAGCTGGGGGTGAAAGGATGATCCATGGTTTTATCCAAGGGGTCTTCTTCGTAAATGTCACCGACAATCTTCCAGGTTTTGCCGTTGTCGAGAGACTTCCGCCGATACAGCTGCCGGCAGTAATACGCCGCCCCGCCTTTTTCCGCCCGTTGGTTGTTCTGGGCCTCAAGGCGGATGGACTCGATCAGCTCCCCGCCGACGTTGTCCAGATAGCATTGGGGACCCGCGTAAACCGCCGTCCCGGCGATGGGCGACGCGACATACAAGCTCTTCCTGATGTTCATGTTTTCCTCAAAATACGTGTTTATCTATCTTCATTCCCACAACAGCATCGCTGGCCAGAGATGCGGATTGTTGTAACAGCCGGTTCCAGAAAGTGTCAAAGTCAGGGCGGATTTGACTCTGTGGGGATATTGCGCCAAGGGATCATCGCAATCCGCGGCGTAGAGGCCGAATCCTATCGCGGAGCCTCTTTCCAGCTTTATCGGCAACAGGTACTTGGCGGGAAAGAAGACTTCATAGACATAGCCGTCCGCCGTCCGCCTGAACGCCGAGGGGATATCCTTCGCCACGGTGTCATCCTGCGGCGCCTGAGTCGCGAGCCCGAGTTGCGGGTCGGGAGTTTTATGGCGGTATACGATGGAGCTCTTGGCGTCGGCGTTGGGAAACATCCCATACTCGTAATCGTTTTCATCATAACCGCGTTGCTGCCGCGTCCTCGCGTCGCAGAAGGAGTCGAAATATATTTGGAGGCAATCGTTGCTCCACCGGTATCCCGGTTTCGCGAAGGCCTCGTGCGTGAACTTGTCGTCGGTTATCCTGGCGCAGACATAGATACCTTTCTCGTCCCAGGCGATTTTGAAGTCGCCGGAAAAGTCGGATGCCGAGACCGCGTTTAGCCCCTGGGCGCTGTAGCGGTTGACGAATTTCACCGCGGGGATGTCTTTCCAGTCGTCAAGCTCCGCGTCGATCTTAATTCCCCTCGCTGTTTTTTTACAGACGAACCCCTCGAAACTTATATCGTTGGCGAAGGTGCCCGAAGCCGTTTTCAGCGCGAGCTGGAGATTTTCCTTGACGATACGATCCGGACGCAACGTTTCCGGCAGGCGCGCCCCCACCGTGGACGTCCCCGACGGCGCGATGCTTAGGGGGAGCTTCTGCGCCGCGATCTCAATAATGCCCGAAAACGCTTTTGACAGATAGTTCTTCACGGCAATCTCCACGGTCTCGGGCGTGGATGGCTTGCCGCTGATCATCAGCGGGGAGATGTCTTCCCCGGTGATCAGGCTCGCGTTGTCAAACGCCTTGATGAAGGTGTCCACGGTTCCCGGCGTACCTCTGAAAAAGAGCGGGAAGGACGATATGGGGAAGCTGACATCTCCTTTTTCGTCGGGAGCGAAGCTTCTCTCGCATTCCATCAGGTCGAAAACTTGTGCGAGGCTGCCCTGGAAATTCGCCGTCGCTAGCGGCGGGTTCATCGTCCCCGCGTCAAGGTTCGGATGATGGCACCATACCGCCGCCACCGGACGTTTCTCGACGTCCTCGAAAATATAGCACCGGACATAGGGGGCGAAGCGGATATCCTTCTTGAAATAGGCGTCGCCCAGGAGCCGCCCAAGCGTGTTGGATATCTTCTGCGTGGCGAAGGGGGTGAGGTCTAGATCCATCTCGAAGTTGTTGATAAACGCGCCGGACTGGAACGCTTTGACGCGATCCTGGTATTTCAGGGCGACCAGCCAGCTTCGGGCGCGCCAGGCGGCGGAGATTTTCTCCGTCCACCCCATGTCATAGGACAACGCGCCGTAATACCAACACACTGGAGGCACCCATTCCGCCGAGCTGATTCCCCATTGCGGGATGGCGTAAGGCCCATAAAGCATGCCTTCCGGCCAAAATACCGGAGTGTCTTTATAGCCATTTCTCTCCAACATTTTGAAGAGCGCCCGCGCGTCTTCGTCAAGATCCGGGCTTTCGGGTCTGTGCCTGTATGTGTGAATCCCAATCAGGTCGAATTTGCATCCACCCTGCTGGTTGGTTTCGGTCAGCAACCTGCCTGTCTCGGCGATTCCCGCTTGGGGTTCCATATTGTTGGCCGCATCCTGGAAAACCGTGGCGCGGGGATTGCCCTCTTTCACTCCCAGATAAAACGCTTTGAGTAGTTTTGCATATTCGTTTTCCGTGCAGAATCCCGGGATGCCGCACAACTTTCCCTTTAGTTCACAGCCAAACCCCCACGTTGATATCCACGGATGATCTTTAGCGTTTTTAGCGACGGCGTTTTTGAATTTCGCGAGATATTCCCCCGTCAGTTCGCCATTGCCATCAAGATGGAAATCCTTTATGAGCACGGAAGGGTCGTCAGGCTTCACCGCATAGTTGGCCGCGTCGTCGCAAATCGCGAATCCAGTGAGGCGGCGTCCGCCCTCGCCCCACTTGCCAAAGATTAATGACACCATGACGGCGTTGAAGGGTTCCACGCCGTATTCGCGATATGTGTCGCTAATCTCCCTATCCCAGTTTTGCACGTGAGTTTTGGCGCCAATGCCGATCTTCTTATAACGCTCAAGCATTTTCAAGAAGTCGCAACGCTGTTCCGCAGTGCCATAGTTGTCGGCGAAAATGTTTTTCAGGCGGTGCTTATTTTCAAGAGGGGTCATTAGCGAGAAACGATGGAAATCATAATTCTTGGTTCCGTCAGACAATTCATATTCCGCTTTGAGGATGAAAACCCCGCGGTTGAACTTACCGTCAAAGGGAAGCGGTAGTCTCGCCTTGCCGTCTTTGTCACACTTGAAGCCATACTCCCCGTTGAAATGTTTCTCATTGAAGAAGTCCTTCACGGAAAGCTTGACCTTGCCGGCGGCTTCCGGTTTTGAGTATATCTCGAAAACCGCGCCGACATTATCTCCGTTCTCAAGGAAATTGTCCGCTTTCACGGTTACAAGTTTTCCTTCCGCTGGCCTTGAGATGAAGGCGGACGCCTTGTCGCCTTTCTCCAGCTGCAAGCCGTCAAGCCAGACATGACTTTTGCCGCTTTTCGAGTCGGCTCCGATCGCGGCGGAGACCGGCATCGAGGCTGGTACATCAAAGGTCAAGGCATAGCGCGTCCATTCCGGCGAGACGGCGAAGATCTTCTGCGCTCCGGGGATGGACGTAAAACTATTGCCGATCCAGGCGGCGTTGGGGAACCAGACGCCAACGCGCTGAGCGTCCCTGGGTTCGCCTTTGGCATAAAAGCTGAAAGTATATTTCCCGCGCTCCAGGGGAATGGCGAAGGTGCGGAATTGGTACACGAACGCCGTTATGCCCCTGACATCCATGGAGCCCTTCAAAATGTTTTCTTTCGCCGCTAGTTTCAGGCTGTTATGGCCTATTTGAGCGGATTTGCCATCTATCGCGAAGGGCGTCTCCTTCCATGTCTCATATCCGCTATAGTTAGCTTCCGGTATCTGCCAATATGAGCTTAACCCTTGCTCGAAGGAGGGGTTCGTCAACAAATTTCGCGATGAATTGATGTCGGGCATCTCCAGGTTTTCGATCGCCATGAAGTCTATCCCCGCATAAGTTTGGGCTGATTTCACGCCGCCCACCACCCCGCGGCTGATGTCAAAAAACACCGTCAGTTGATTTTGCCCGGTTTTGGGATAAAACCGGACCAGCGTGTCCAGATCGCGGGCGTCGACGTAAAACTCGACGCATGTGGGCGAGGACGATATCTTTATCGACTTCTCCGGCGACCCCGCGAACAACTCCGCCTCCTTGAAGCCGGGAGAGTGGAACAGCTCGACGGGCGCATTCTCGGGGATGAGCTTGCCCACGCCGTCGATATTGACCGTGGTGCTCCGGATAGAGGCCGTCGGGATGTTGAAGATCAACGCGCTCGGTTGGAGCGAGAAGTCTTGCGAAGCGAATTGAGTCCATTCGTAGGAAAGACTTGCTTTGCCATCAGGGGATAAAGCGAAGGACGTCAGGCATTCGGCCTTTTTCCCGTCCTTGACTATGACTTTCCGGTAAACGTCCCGTCCGTCTTTATTGATCATTCCGCATTCGTGTAGGTCAAAGTTTTCTCTTGGCAAATTGACATCGGTGCAAAGCCATTGATTCTTCTTCGCCTTGTTTTTCTCAACGATGACGAACGGCAGATAAATGTTCCCGATGATCCGCCCCGCGGCGTAATACTTAAGCAGTCCGTCATGGGTGAATTCCAAGACTTTATCCCCGGCGATGACGCGGTTGCCCTTGAGCTCCGGCCTGAACGTCCCGCTTTTCGAGGGGGCGGCGGCGTCCGCTTTAAACGGCGCGGACGGAGCGGTGAGTTTCGCTCCCGCCCGTTTGGGTTCCGCGTTGAACACACAGCCGGACATGACCAACGCGGCGAGTGGCAGGAACGCTAGTTGTTTGGTCATTGGTTTTCCTTCCCTTAAATTAATCATCTATTTAGAGTGGACAAAGCGGGGAATACTTGTCATAGGAGGTTGAACGGATGGAGAAATACCGCCAATTGATGCTACGCCCGGAGATGCTTTCGGCATGGCCATCCGCAAAACCGTAGTTGCAGGCTTTTTGATGCTTGTAATTCCCCATGTTGGCTTGAACTCCAAGGACAAAGCACCTTGGATTGCTTACCGTTGCCTTGCCAACTTGGATAATGGTGGCATCGGAGTACTCATCCACTTCGGCGAACAGAATTAAACCAGAAGAGTTCAGTATCTGCGATTGTCGGCATCCCACCGCCCCCGGCACGCCTTCCTGCAAGCCCCCGCCCAAATCTCCCCACATGCCGGATGATTGATTGGAGTTAAGCAGATAATCGCTTGGAGTTATTGTCGTGCGTTCGCTATAGGGGCGGACGTTCTCGGGGCAGGTAAAAGATGTTTCCCCAATGCTACGGCCTTGTTTGGTATAGCCGTATTCATTCATGATACTAGGCCAATAATATTGACGATAAGCTTTGTCCATCCCTCTGTCATTGCAGAGAAACCACCCATCATAATCACTGGTATATGAGCTCATCGCCAGGACCAATTGCCGGTGGTTGCCTAGGCAATATACCTTTTTTCCGGTTGCCTTCGCCTTCTGCAACGCCGGGAGCAGAAGCGCCGACAGGACGGCGATTATCCCGATCACGACGAGCAATTCCACGAGCGTGAAGACCAATCCACGTCTTTTCATTTCAACATGTCCTTCTCTTGCTTGCGCATGTTTTAGCACGTTTCCCGTTCGATCAACACCGGTTCGGGGCGGATGATCAACCGCGAGCCGGTCCTCAGGCTGAACGGGTTCCTCAAGACGGCGTCGGCGAGGAGCTCCCCGCACTTGTCCAGGGCCGCGGTGACGGTGGTCAGGTTGTAATGTCGGAACGCCGGGTCGTCGCTGAAGGCGACCAGATCGAAATCGCGCCGCGGCAGCAGGCCGAGCCCCGCCGCGAAATCCAGGAACCCTGCGGCGTTGTGGTCGTTCCTGGCCAGGACGCACACTTTGTCCGGACAGGAACGGATAAAGCTCAAGGCCCCGGCGAAAGGGTCGACCCCGCCGCCGGCTTCCAGCGTCTGGATCTCCAGGCTGGGGGCGCCGTTGTTCTCCAGCGCTTCCCGGGCGCCGGCGAAACGGGCCTTCGCCCAACTGTTCTCCGATTCCAGGAACAGCAGGCGGGGGTAGCCACGCCGCGCCAGGAAACGCCCGGCGACATAGCCCTCGCGGTAGGGGTCGAAAACGATCGTGTGCCAGGGGTATTCCCGGAACGGCACGTCGCCGCGGCTGATCGAATAGATCTCTCCCGGATACTCCAGGATGACGTCCTGGTGGCGCATGAGCGGGCCGCGTTCCTGCCCCGTCGGCGAGAGCAACACCAGCGCGCCGGCCGTCTCCTCCCGCCGCGCGTCGACGAACTCGCGCCAGGCGTTGGCGTCGGCCGGGATGGTGGCGTAGACGACGCGGCATCCCGCGTCCCGCGCCGCCGTCTCGAAGGCGCTCAGCGCGGCGTCGACCCAGTAGGCGGATTGCCGGGCCTCAAGCGGGAGCAGGACGCGGACCAGGCTTTTCCGGGAGTTCCTGGCGGTCTGGACGATGTTAGCGGCGTCCGGCGCCAGCGCCGTCCCCGCCCGCTTGTTGGCGGTGACGATCCCCCGCCCTTCCAAGGCTTTCAAGGCGCGGTGCGCCGTGCTCAGGGTCGTGTTGAACCGCGCCGCCAACTGCTTCTCCGTCGGCAGCTGCTCTCCTTCCCGCAACCGTCTGGCCGCGATCTGGTCTTCCAGGTGCTCGATGATTTGCGACTGCGTTGACATAAACTTGTTTTGTTTTCCGTGATGGCCTGGTTTGCGAATAAAATTATAATAGGATGAATGTTCTAAATGTCAAGCTTTTAAGTGCTTAATGGGTTGTTTTTATTTTTGGCATGCGAATATTAAATGAATATTATTGCTTTCGTGTTTTGCCTGACGTTTTTTTGTAGATATGTATACTTATAATAACACCATGGTGGGAGAACCCTTGACAATGAGGTGGGGCGACGAGGAAGGAGTCGATAAACACGTTGAAGGCGCGATGCGACGGGAGCTGGCCGGGGTTAAGCCGTTCATTATGGGGCGGTGGTGGCGGTGAAGGCGCGTTGCGGGAACCCCATGCCGCTGCGCCTCCGGCGAGCGCCACGAGGCCACGATCCTGTGCAAGAACGTGGCCGGGAAAAGCACGAGCCTGCATGTCCCCCTCGAACTGGTGGAGGAGGTCAGAGGATGGTCGTGGGAGAACAAGCGGCTGAAACGGCTGGTCAAGGAGATCAGCGACTTGGGCGAAAGGATCATCCGGCTGCACGTGAGGACGAGTCGGGCGGCGGCGAAAAACAAGGATGCGGCGGCGAAGATCTCTCCGGGCTGATCCGGCTGGCGCTGCGGGGCGAGATGGCGGAGCCGGCGCTGATCATGCGCTGATCTACCTGGGCAGGAAAAGAGAGGCGGCGGCCAAGGCGTGCTCGGACAACTGCCAGCGACTGCTTGAGATCATCGAGGAGATGACGCGCGTGAACATGGAGCTGCTCAAGAACGACTCGCTCGGATAGGCGGAACGGAAGTAATCGCCTCTCAGCGCGATTCCCATGTGGCGCCGACGGGGACGAGGCGTTTCGGGGCCGGGGCGCGGGGCGAGGCCAACCCGGCGGCGAGAATCTCCAGGACGGCCGCCGCCAACGACGCCGGATCCAACACCAGCCGCGGCGCGCCCAGATGCTCGACGCTGTCGCCGGGGTGCCCGACGCAGACCACCCGCCCTTTGCCAGGCCACGCCCCCAGGCGGTCGAACAGCCCGCGCGCCACCGTCTCGCTACGCGCGAACGCCTCGTCGGCGCCAGAGTTGGCCAGCCGCGGCGCCAAAGCGAAACCAGCCCGGGAGCTAGTGTCTGGACAATGGAACACCAGCTCCTCCCGATAGGACAAGCCAGCCTCCTCCAGCGCCTGCATGTAACCTTACTGCGCCATCTCATGCTCCACTGGAAGGCCGGGCCGTCGACGAAGGCCACCGCCCGCGCCCCCCGCTTGATCAGGTGGGCCGTCCCCCGCCGCGCCAGGACGGCGTGGTCGACCAACACCTACCCCAGCGACGCCTCGAGCGGGTCGGCGTTGGACAAATCCCCCACCACCGCCAACGGCACGCCGAAGCCCAGCAGCGCCCGCGCCGTGGCGGGCGACACCACCCCGTCGGCGACCACGGCGTCGAACTACCGACTCCTGGCGTTCTCCTCCAACAGCCGCGCCAGGGCGAGGCCATCCGCCCCCAGGGAGTGGGGACTCAAGGCCGAGCCCGACGCCGCCAAGGCGCGCTGGACCGCCGCCATCCTCGCCCATCCCCGCAGCATCGTCCTCGCCGACAATGTCGGCCTGAACTTCTATGCGACCCGTTCCGGCGAGCTGGCGGGGGCGACCGCCCAAATCATAAAAACCCGCGGCCAGGCCGTGGATTGAAGGCCAAGGGCCGCGGCGGTTGCAGGTGGCGTTACGCCAACAACCGGGGAAGCTGGTCTTGTGGCTGCACAACTTCATCGACTGGAGCGAGGCCGAAGCCTTCCCCAACCCCGTCTTGACCGCCCCCGAGCCGTCCGGGGAAATCGAGATCACGCTCCACGGCTTCCCGATCGTGGAGGTGCGTTCGGTCATCTCGCCCGACTGCGCCAAGTTGCGCTTCGAACAATCCGAGGGCATAACACGATTGACAGTCGCAGACATTGGTTGGACGGAGATCATCGAACTACTATTTTAAGGAGATTAAGAAAACAGGTGACATTCTAAGCAACTCATTTGTTTAAAGAAAACAGGTGACATTCTAAAAGAAAACAGGTGACATTCTAAGCAACTCATTTGTTTATAGTTATTTGTGATGAAACCATTGCTCTCGGCCTGCCTGGTTTGCGTGGTAAGAAAACAGGTGACATTCTAAGCAACTCATTTGTTTATAGTTATTTGTGATGAAACCATTGCTCTCGGCCTGCCTGGTTTGCGTGGTGTTATTCGCCCATGCTCCAAGCGTAACGCAGTACGGAGGGGTCATCTCCCACGGAATCGATAGCCAAGCGTAAGAAGTCAGCCGCTCCCGGTTGTAGGTGCGGTTGACGACGCAGAAAGCCCCGGGCCCAAGTCGCCATCGTGATATCCTCGGCATTTTGCCCCCCGTGTGAACGTCTGCTGAAATATTGGACTTTTAAAACTATACGCCACATTGCCTGTATGTCAAGCGCAGCAAGGCAGGGCGGCAATGATTTCAATGCAACTTGAACCCAATTAGCCTCTTACGTGGAATGTCACCTATTTTTCCCGCGCCGCAGGGATTTCAAGCTGCGAAGCCGACGGCGAAGTGATGGATGGAATGACCTCATGCGCAGGCCTCCAAGCCGGTAAGCCACCAATGGTTTCAATGCAACTTCAATTCAATAATCCACTTGCGTGGAATGTCACCTGTTTTCTGCCGGGCCCAAGTCGCCATCGTGATATCCTCGGCATTTTGCCCCCCGTGTGAACGTCTGCTGAAATATTGGACTTTTAAAACTATACGCCACATTGCCTGTATGTCAAGCGCAGCAAGGCATGGCAGCAATGGTTTCAATGCAACTTAAACCCAATTAGCCTTTTACGTGGAATGTCACCTATTTTCTCTCTCTGCCTGCCTGGTTTGCGTGGTACTATTCGCCCATGCGCCAGGCGTAACGCAGAACGGAAGCTGTCATCTTCCACGGAATCGACAGCCAAGCGGAACAAGTCTGCCGCACCCGGTTGTAGGAGCGGTTGACGACGTGGAAAACCCAGATCCCAAGTCGTCATAGTGGTATCCTCGGCATTTCGGCACCCTGTGTGAACGTCTGCTGGAATATTGGACTTTTAAAACTATACACCACATTGCCTGTATGTCAAGCGCAGCAAGGCAGCAATTGTTTCAATGCAACTTGAACCCAATTAGCCTCTTACGTGGAATGTCACCTATTTTTCCTACGTGGAATGTCACCTATTTTTCCTCTTGTAATCCAACTTGGAGCGATTACATCACTTGGTTTTAAGTCGTTTTTTCTCTCTCCATATTCTCTTGTATTTGAAGCATAGATCAATATAAAAATCACGAATTCGCCGATACATAAATAGCCATCCATACCACCATTTACGAATTTCTATGCTTGGATTATCCTTTGTTACAATTATTTCACGACACTCAATCTTAAAACCATCTTCATTTGTGATTTCATAATACATTTCATTACGATCGTTATATAATTCGTGTATCAATAGTGGTTTTTTTTCAGCCACTCGCTGTGAATGAATATAGTGTGTATCCTTGCATACTAAAAAAATGCATGTCCACCATGAGTCATCTGAAAATATTTTCAAAATCAGCTCACTATGGCTTAACGAATAGCGATATAAGCAGTAACGAATTTTACCGTCCAATGGAATGGTAAATAAATCTATGAGTTCTTTGTTGTGTATCATGTATGACGTCCGCATCCAATTAAAGTGATATCATGGTTTTGATTTCTTGCGCAGTGTATCTTAGTTCACCAAGATAAGCATATCGTCACATATGCTTGACAAATAAAACCAGAAGGAGTACATTACTCATTGCAACCATTTACTTGGAGGTGGTGATGAAGATACTCCGGCTTGATTTGACTGATCTTGAGCGGCAAGAATTGGAGGATATCAGGCGAAGCGCCTCCGATTATCGAGCAGAGCGAGCGTTGGCGGTTCTG
>Ga0209467_1001091_pt1 | contig 26405 bp, 24 predicted proteins | sample Higcelwee11metaG_FD_187175 | JGI IMG/M metagenome (GOLD analysis project Ga0209467, IMG submission 187175) | Freshwater pond sediment microbial communities from the University of Edinburgh, under environmental carbon perturbations - High... | ecosystem: Environmental > Aquatic > Freshwater >... | reverse complement strand
AGAACCCGGCTAGCGGCTGTCCTTGATCTTACGGCCAGCTGCCGAGCCGAGGGCCTGCAGACCTTCGACCAACACGATGATCGACGATACCGCGGCGATCATGATGTCGGTCCTGAAGCGCTGATAGCCGTACCGTATTGCCAGATCGCCCAACCCACCTCCGCCGATGACGCCAGCCATGGCCGAGTAGCCAACCAGGCTTATCATCGTCAGAGTCAGTCCAGAGATGAGCGATGGCATGACCTCCGGTATCAGAATCGCAAACAGGATGCGGCGCTTGCCGGCACCGCACGCGAGCGCCGCGTCGATGAGACCGCCATCGATCTCCGACAGCGATGATTCAACGACGCGCGCCATGAACGGGCTGGCGGCAATGGACAGCGGCACAATGGCCGCGACGGTGCCTATGCTCGTTCCAACGATCAGACGGGAAAGCGGCAGCACCATGACCATCAGAATGATGAACGGAAATGACCGTAGCACATTGATGATCCTGTCGGCGGCGTTCTTCGCGTACCGTAGCAACGGCGCGCTGCCAGACATTCTGGATTCGGACATGATGAACAGGCCGATGCCCGCAGATCCACCGACGAGCAGCGCTATGCCGGTAGACACGATGACCATAACGAGCGTTTCGATGATCGGCCCATACAGGAGGCTCAATACTTCACGCATCGATGGCCTCCCGCACGAGGCGTCTGGCACTGTCGCTGTCGGGATGCTCGAGCACGCTGCTACAGGAGCCATGCTCGGCAATATGGCCCTGGTCTATGACGGCAACGTCGTCGCATATTCGCCTGACGACCTCAAGCTGGTGCGTGACCATCACGATGGTCAGACCGAATCGGTTACGCACCGACCCCAGCAGATCCAGAATCGACCTGGTCGTTTCCGGGTCGAGAGCACTGGTCGCTTCGTCACTGAACAGCATGTCAGGATTGCCTGCGAGCGCACGCGCAATGGCAACGCGCTGCCGTTCACCGCCGGATAGCCTCCCGACAGGGCGATCAGCCTTGTCCAGGAGTCCGACCAGATCGAGAAGCTCCCTGCCACGCTCTATCGTATCGCGGCGGGCCCAGCCAGCCGCTTCCAGCGGGAAGGCGACATTGCCCAGAGCCGTACGTGACGCAAAGAGGTTGAAGCCCTGGAATATGAATCCGGCCCTTCTGCGCGCCGACACCAGGGCCGATCCTGACAGTGTATGCACCGGATCATCGCGGTGCAGCACCACTCCACGGTCCGGCTTTTCCAGAAGACCGGCGATGCGTATCAGGGTGGTCTTGCCCGCCCCGCTTCTGCCTATGATTCCACAGATGGAACCCGGGACAACCCGAAGCGATACGTTGTCCAGCACCGTATGGTTGCCGAAGCGTTTGGTGATGTTCTCCAAGCTCAGAGCCGATGAGATGTTTGAAGCTGGCTGGAACTTGATTGGTGGTAGTAGCGACGGGGAAACTAAGGGCGGGTTTGCGGCCTTCTGCGGCCGCTGGGCATCAAACATAGGAAATCTCTGCTGTAGTTCATGGTACTTCCTTCTTGGCGTACGGTATCGTGGCGGCGCGCAGCCTGTCAAGAGCGCGCCCTGACAGGTTGCTGCTTCGTGGGAAAATCAGCTTGACAAATGGACACGCCACAGCAAGACTCTAGGTGAAGCAGCCTTGATCGCGAACCATCGTACGGTCTGCTGACAGGCAAACAGAAGGAGACAAGACATGAGAAAGTTCGTCTATGTGTCGTTGACGCTGGGACTCCTGGCGATGGCGGTATCATGCTCATCGCTGGCCGAGGGAGCCATCAGTGGCGCCTTGGGAGCCGTGGTTCCCACCGGCGGCGGCGGCGTTGGCGCGATAGGCTCAGCGGCGGCAGTCGTCGATTTCCAGTCGGGTGAGATTCTGGCTTCGGCCGACTCCCGCACCATGTTCGATGCAAGCTTCGACGTGGCCAAGATACTGACACCGGCAAGCCCAGCGACGAAGAACCAGGCGGAGGCGCTCTGGATCTCCGATGGCAAGAAGCAATGGGTCAACTTTGTCGTCGGCAGCAGGAAGGCTACCAAGGCCGACCTGATCATCGGCGCCCCGGTCTTCTATCTTGCGGGCTGGGCCAACCACGACAAGATTTCGGCGGATGCTTACCGCAAGGATACCTGGCACCTGGGCAACATCACCTCCGTAGAGCTGCTGTACAAGAACCAGGTGGAGATATCAGGCGAAGCCTACTATATCGAATTCCTCCGCGTTCCCACCGACCCCGTAAAGTAATTGGCGCAGGCCAGCACCGCAACATCACGACGCGGTGCCGGCCACTCACACTCCTAAATGGCATTTCCCTTGAATTGACTCACATATAGACGGTGGTAGAACCCCCGCTTGGCCATCAGCTGATCGTGGTTGCCCTGCTCGATGATGCTGTCCTTGTCTATCACGACCACCAGATCGGCATCCCTTATAGTTGACAGACGGTGCGCTATCACGAAGCTGGTCCTGCCCCGCATAAGGCGCAACAGCGCCGTCCGGATGCGCGCCTCCGTACACGTATCGACGCTGCTCGTGGCCTCATCGAGTATCAGGATTGCCGGATTGGACAGAATGGCCCGGCTTATGGCCAGCAACTGCCGCTGTCCCTGGCTCAGGTTGCTGGCACGCTCCGACAGGTCGGTGGCATAACCCTGCGGCAGCTGCCTGATGAAATGATCGGAGTCGGCCATTCTGGCAGCTTCGACGCACTCCTCATCGCTGGCCTGTAGCCGGCCATAGCGTATGTTCTCCATCACGCTGTCGGCAAACAGGAACGTGTCCTGCAGCACAAGCCCAAGGCTCCTGCGCAGATCGGCCTTGGGCATGGCACGGTCGGGCCGACCAGAGCTATCGTCTGCCCGGCGCGTACCTCGAGGCTGAAGTTCCTGATAATCAGCGAACCTGACGTATATGCAAAGTCAACGCCATCAAACTGGACCCGCCCGCGAATGGCATGGCCGACTGATGGCACCACCGCGTCGCTCGCCTCCGATGGAGTATCGATGATCTCGAAGACACGCTCGGCCCCGGCCAGTGCGGCCTGTATCGAGTTGTAGAGATTGTCCAGCTGCCGCAGCGGGGATGTAAAGTTCTGGCCATAGTTGATGAATGAAGCGATGGTACCGACCGTCACGAGCCCGCGCAACGCAAGCCAGCCACCAAGGCCGGCCAGCACAACGACAAAGAATCTGCCCAGCACCTGCGCAAGCGGCATCAACAGCAACGCGAACGAGTTCGCATAGACGCCGGCCTTGAAGACAGCCTGGTTGCTGACCCTGAATGACTCGATCACCGATTGATTGCGCCTGAACGCCTGTATGATCTTCTGGCCGCTTATCGCCTCCTCGGCAATGCCATTGAGCTCGCCGAGATTCTTCTGTAGGTCGCGGAATCCCTTTCTGGTATATTTCGCGACGAATCTGGTAAACCAGACCATGATCGGCACTACGATGAGGGCTTGCCAGGGCAAGCCAATGATTCAACGCGAACATGGCCACCAGGATGCCAGCCATGGTCAGCGTGCTGGCGACCAGCGATGTGACATTCTGCGACACGACCTGATTGATAGCATCGATGTCATTGGTCAGGCGGCTCATCAGGCCACCCGCGGCATGCGTATCAAAGAACTCCATGGTAAGCGTCTGTATGTGGGCAAAGAGGTCGGAGCGCAACTTTCTGAGCGCGTGCTGCGATACGCGTGCCATGATCCAGTTTGCCAGCACCATGAATATATTGCTCGCGAGGTACGCGACCAGCATCATCACGCACGGCCGCACGAGGCCTGGAATATCCTTGCCACCTATGAACCTGTCTATCGCGACACCCATCAGATATGGCCCGCTGAGCCCAATAATCGAAGACAACATGATGAAACCGACAACCAGGCTGATCGATGGGGCAAACGGCTTCAGGTACATCACCAGCCGCACCATCGCCTGACGTGGGTTTCTGGCCTTCTCTATTATGCCGGGCCTGCCGCCGGCGCGGTGCTGCAGGCTGCCCTTCAGGTCTGTCGCCCCCCGGTATGTATCACTCATGGGTGCCGCCCCCGAGTTGCGAATCGTATATTTCTTTGTAGACATCGCTCGATCGCAGGAGCTCCACATTGCGTGCCAGCTGCGACGATTCTGCCCTGGTCAAGAACGACGATCTGGTCGGCGTTGAGCACCGTGCTGATCCGTTGTGCCACGATGAATATCGTGCAGCCGCGCATGAAGTCAGCCAGCGCCTGCTGAGTTGTGGTCTCCGTCTCGACGTCAACGGCGCTGGTGCTGTCATCGAGTATCAGAATGGTGGGATCGGTGATGATGGCGCGGGCAATAGCGATGCGCTGCTTCTGCCCGCCCGACAGGTTGACGCCACGCTCCTCGATTCTGGTATCGTAACCCTGCGGAAGCTCAAGTATGAAATCATACGCATGGGCAACCTTCGCGACGGCAATCACTTCGTCTTCGTTCCAATAGCGAATCATGAGCCACCGACTTGACATCGAGGCCATCGACACGCACCGTTCCATTCGTGGCTTCATAGAACCGCGGGATCATATTGATCAGCGTTGTCTTGCCGGAACCGGTCGCTCCCAGTATCGCGATGACGCGTCCGGGCCGACCGTCCAGATCGATATGTTCCAGTACAGCGGTGGCCGCATGGCCATGGTAATGAAAACCAACATCGTCAAAGAGCACCGCGCTCGCTTCGCGGCCAGAGAGCGCGATGGGCTCCAACGGTTCCTCGACCTCCGGCACCGTATCGAGCACCTCGTTGATGCGCCTCGCCGACGCAAGACCGTTGGCCCAGGTATTGGACAGCTGCGTTATCATGATGAGCGGATTCATCGTGGCAAGCAGATAATTGGTAAAGGCGACTATCTGACCCCGCGACAGTATGCCATCGATTGACTGGAGGCCCCCAAGCCAGATGACCAGCACCATGCCGATATTGATGAATACCGTAAGCACCGGCGTCATCGTTGGCGGTACCGAAGCGCAGGTTCTCGTGGTCGGCCCGCGCAAAGGACTTGACCAGCCTGGCGCCCGCTATGTTCTCCTGCAGAACCGTATTGAGCCTGTCCAGCCGCTGCTGCACATTCCTGAAGAGCGGCTCCATCCTGAAGCTGAAGAATCTGATCAGGATGCCGGCGCAGAGCAACAGCGGAACCATGGTCAGCGCCAGCGTCGGGCCGGTTACGAACATCAACACGATGCTGCCCAGCATTGACAGCGGCGCCCGCGTGCCTATCCGGAGCATTACTTGTGCAAGCCGCTGCACGGCGCTCGCGTCGTTAGTCAGTCTGACCATCAGCGTTCCGGTGGAGAACCGGTCAAGGTTGCCATAGTAGAAATCCTGGATCTTTACAAAGATCGCCTCGCGTACATCGCGGGCAACGCTTTCGCCGACACGAATCGAGGAGTTGCTGTTCAGCACGGCCATGATCATGCTTAGGAGCGATATGCCCACCATGACCGCACAGGTCCTGAAGACCACGGCCATGTCCTTCTGCCTGATGCCTTGATCGATGCCCCGTTCGACAAGCCGTGGAATCGACAGATCGAGGACGACCATTGCTATAAGCATGGCCAGGGAAAATAGCGCCAGTCTTCGGTATGGCCGTATAAAATGCAGAAGCTTGCGTATGTCACCCATGGTGTATCGATGGCCTTTCTAGATGTTTACCGTGCTGAAATGCCCGCCATCGTACTACAAGGTCAATAGTCCTGTGCCATGACCGCAGCCACTACAATTTGAACGCTATTTCACCGTTCACCGTTATGACATCAAAGTAGTCGAAATAGTCGTTGTCGAAACCCTCGCCGGTTACCATGCCAAAGAGGTACAGCTCGGGCCGGACACCGATGCCGATCCTGAACCGATCCAGGTGCACGAGGTAGACGCCGGCACCGACCGACATTAGAAAGCCCCCAACGCTGTCACTGGTGATGCTATCATAATCGGCAGAGAGAGCATTGCGGAAGTTCCAGCCCATGTAGAATCCACCCATGCCCGCCGACAGGTACGGGCAGAACACAGGCCAGTCGGCGAATGGCGAGTAGCGCCCCTCGATGCCGGCCTTCAGGAATAACAGCGGATCCTTGACACTGGCGTCGAGCGAGCTGCCGGCCACAGCCCTGTTCACCCTGAAGCCGGCATACAGGTCAAGCTCGATGTTCGGAGAGGCCTCGCCTCCGGCAAGGACGTCACCATCGGCCAGAGGCTCCATGTCACGGCTCGCGTAGTAACCATTGCCACCGCGGATGCCTATCCAGAACTCGGATGGGCCCGACGGGCCACCGAACACCGGGACCGCCTCGGCCGATCCGTAGTAGTCGTATGCCGGATATGCTTCCGGCTGCTGATACGCAGGCGCGCTATGCTCGTCGGGAACCGTCCTGTCACCCTCGTAGTCATCCCTGGACTTGTCCATCGCGTCGGACAGGCTGCCCCGGTAATGGGTAGGAGTCGAGCTACACGAGACAGACAGGGCGGCGAAAGCCAGGGCTGCCAGGCAGAGACGGAGGGCGCGTGGCCATGGACATCGTGTGATCTTCATGATGACTCCCTTGGATTCTGTATTCAACTCAATGATCAGACCAAATAGAGTATAGTGCGCAAGAATGACAAGAGCGTGTATGTATGCCTATAATGTGGCGAGCAGCCCGAACACCAGGCTCGAAAGGTTTCTATGTGTGCTTCCATGATGTCTTTTGGCTACCAGAATACCCGCTACTACCTGCTGCCCGCGGGCGACGGCGAAAGCCTCCTTGCGTTTGATGCCGGATGGCCACGTTCGCTGCACGACTACGCCAGGGCGATGAAGGCAACGGGCAACAGGTTCGAACAGATCAAATGGGCCATGGTATCGCACTTCCATCTTGACCATGCAGGACTGGTCAGGGACTTTCAGGATGCCGGCATCGTGTGCCTGCTCTTTGAAAACCAGGGTGGAGGCATCGACGCGATGGAACGTACCATCATGCCAAAATACAAGGGGTACCGGGCCATTGATCAACTTGGGTTCCAGAGGATCAAGACATCGGATTCACGCGCATTCCTGGCATCGCATGGCATACAGGCGGAGGTGATACAAACCCCGGGCCATTCCGCCGACAGCGTATCACTGATAACCGATGACCATGATGTGATGATAGGAGACCTCTATCCCGTCTCGCAGATCATGGCCGACGACACCGCGAGCCACCACAGCTGGCACGAGATACAGAAGCTGGGCGGCAGGCACATCTTTCCGAGCCACGCGATGCCGTTCGACCTGGAATAAGTCGCGGTGTGTCCTGAGGGAACGCCAGGCTAGCGTTTCCTGTTCGGGTCGTTGCGGGCAACCCAGGATTCGATCTCCTGCCCTACGGCATCGGGACGTTTCCGCCCCGCAAGCATGTCCTTCAGGGCCGCATTGACGACTGGCGGTTCCATTCTGAAGTCAATGATTTCCGCTAGAGGCGCAACCGAGAGGAGTTCGTAGGCCTTGGCCCACAGCGGGTCAACAACGCCTTCGAAGTACCGAGGATCAATGGCGCAGCCATTGCCGCCGCTCCGCTCGAATCGAATGCGCTGACCTTCCGGTCCCGAATAGAACCAGAGCCAGAGCCATGCGGCAGCTGCCTTGTCTCCGGAAAGGTCCTTGTTCATCGCATATCCTCTGACCATCGCCGAAGTCGAACCCGGTGATCCCAAATCCTTCGCCAATGCCGGGAATGTCGCGATGATGGTGCTCTCCTTGCGATCGGGAGGAAGCGAAGCGGCAAGGTCGCCGGTGCACCACAGGCCATTTATGTGGTAGACGGCCTCACCGCGCTTGAAGGCCTCTACGGGCACGGAATATTCCAGGTCGTTGATGGAGTCAGGAAACATTTTTGACTCGCTCAGTCGCCGTATGCTGTCGAGTGCCGCGACGAAGGACGGGTCCTTGAAAGAGGCTCCCTTGCCAGCCAGTGCACGAAGCAGCCAGCCGGAACCATCGGCGCGTTCTGCCAGTACCGAAAGCAGACAGGATTGCATCTCCCAGCCATCCTTGTCCGCCATCGCGATGGGCGTCAGGCCCGCGGCCCTTATCCGATCTGACTGGGCCAGCAGTTCATCGATGGTTGCAGGCATCACGAGACCGAGCCGAGCCAGAAGATCGCCATTGGCAAAGACGGCATGGCTTGCTATGACAGATTCAGGCAACCAGGCAAGGCTGCCGTCCGCAGCTATGCGCTCTATGGCAGGCTGCAAGAACATGGCTTCGCGGCCCCTGAGCAGAGGTCGGACATCCTTGGCTGGAAGTGCCGCTCCAATCAGTCTGTCGGCGCCCAGCATGAACAGATCGGGCACCTTCCTTGTCCTGGCCATTTCGGCGAGCCGCTGGTAATATGCCCCCGAGTCCTTCGTCTCCTCTATCGACAACGATATCGATGGATAACGCTTCTTGAAAGCCTCGATGGTCGCCTTCCAGTCATCATCGCTGACCGAAGCGGGATCGCGCAAGGCATAGATCGAAAGCCGCACCTTGGCGCGTGGCACGGGATCTTCAAGTGCTGCAAGCTCGGCGTATTCTGCATCGGAAAGACGATGGGTTCGCGCACCTGCTGGCGCGCGTGCAACAGGCATTGGGGGTGTCTCCATGCCCAGCGAAGGCGCAAGCGGCGAGATTGGCGAGCCAACGACGAGCTTCTTGCCAACTGCATGACCGAGGCCAAGAAGCACGGCCAGCTTGCCTTCACCCTGCTCGGAAGATTGCGCGACAATGACGCCGGTCCTTACCTCTATCATCTTGACGACGACAAGATAGGTATCTCCTACGAGCTGTATCTTGCCTGCGACAACGTAATCTGCACCCAGGTACTGGCCTGCCTGAGCTACTTGCGTGTCGCTGACCATGCCTGAAAGCTGAAATTCCTTTTCTTTGAGCACCTGTTCGATGTAGGCGCGGTCCAGTACGATATATGCCCTGGAGCCGACGACCTCCTCCATCACAGACTCGGTCACTGGCGCTACGACACTCGGATCGATACCCTTCTGGACACTCAGATCCAGAACGGCAACCTTGGGGAGGGCGAAGGCGAGTGAAGCGGGGAGTATGCAGGCGAAAACCAACAGAACGGCTCGACGCGCGACTTTGTTCATGGCTGCCTCTTGATAACGATCACTATACCGAGTATCAACTCTTCGCCACCACCTGTCACATCCCGTCAAGTACCTGTCAATAATGCCAAGCCTTATGCGAAACACGTGGTTGCCATGGTCATGGTATAGGGATGGCTCGGGAGCGCGACCAATGCAATTCTTTGGAATAGGTTTAGATCAATCGGGCCGCATAGTGATGATCGACAGTCAAGGAAAACGCATCATACGTATCGACGACATGAGCGGTAGCGGGCTTATCTCCTTTCCTTCGATGGGCCCATGATATCGAATTCGATCAAGAACCTGGTGCCGGCGCCACGCTCAATTCTGATCGAGCCATGTAACTGCTCAACGAGTGCCCTGATCAGCCGCATACCAAATCCAGATGAAGTGTCGAAAGTGACTGTATCCGGAATGCCTACGCCATCATCTTCGTAGACAAGTTTTATCGCCGTGCCGCGCACCGTTGAGGCAACGCGAATCAACCCCTGGCGCCTGCCTGGGAACGCGTACTTGATAGAGTTCGTTATCAACTCGTTGACGATGATACTTATGGTTGATGCGACTTCTACATTCAAAAGCACATCCTCTACAGAAGTTACTACTTGAATGTCGCATTTCTTTGGAAAGATATCGATGATCTCCTTGACCAGAACCGGCAAGTATTCTTGCATGTAGACATTTTGATAGCTGTCTGTTTGATAGAGTTTGTCATAGAGAACCGTCATGCCCTTGATGCGGCTCGACGCGTCGATCAGGGCATCCCTGGATGCATCACTTGTCTGCGCCTCCGACTGGAAGGCGAGCATCGACTGTATATTCATCAGGTTGTTCTTTATGCGATGATGCACTTCCTTCAACACGAGTTCCTTCTCGGCCAGCAACACTCGAATCTCGGCTTCTGCGTTCTTCCGCTCCGTAATCGCCCGTGCGAGTTTTAACGAGCTATAACTGAGCGTCGATATCATACTGGCAACCTTGGCATAGAATGTCATGCCTGTCTCTACGGTCTTTCTGCTGAATCGCGGAACGCGCTCGAATGCCTCCATATATGCAACCTCATCGAAGCCATAGCGTTTGGCTTGTGCCCTAAAAAGTTCGATGTCAGGCTGCTCATCATCGAATATGAATTGTCCTATAAAAACATTACCAACATGACAGTTGTCAATGACTAAAGGCGTAACCATATCCCACATGTTGTTCTTGCAACGGTACAGTTTGAATGTTCCTTCTTCCACTCCAATCGTAAGCGAAATATCACTTTCCTTGCAGTGTTGCGCGGTTGTCGGATTGCAGCGGTGGAACTTTGTGCATATATCCTGCCAGCCTGCCGCCACCAGAACATTGCCCTTCCTATCCAGGATCGCTCCCAGAATTCCGGTTAGCTGGTAGAAGTCCTCCATCAGGGACTGAATGGATTGTGAATCGATGATATCTGCGAGTTCGAGATTTCCGATGCTGCCTTCGGGTTCAAGGATGGCCCGCAGTTTGTTGCGGACAAAGGCTTCACTCTGTATCAGTTCGGTCTCTGATTTTTGCAGATTCTCGTTTATCAGTGTCACTTTCTCGTTTGCCGCAGTCAATGCAACCTGCTGCTCCCGAATGTTCTCCGATGCGTCGAACAGCTTGAAGGCCATCTTGATCGACGCGTCCAGAACGGTGATACTCGAATTCTTGACGACATATCCGTAGTTGGTGATGCTCTCTGTCTTTTCTACAATTTCTTTTTCTGTATGGGACGAGAGGAACAGGATCGGGATATTGATGGTCATCAATATTCGCTGAGCAGTCTCGGTGCCATCAAGGCCCATTCCGAGATTGATGTCCATCAGAATCAGGTCTACGCGTTCCTTCCTTGTGCATACCAGATCAAGAGCCTTCTCTCCGGATTGGGAATGGATGACCAGATACCCGACGCTCTCCAGTTGCCTTTTTTCAGCCAGGGCGATGATTGCCTCATCTTCAACGAGGAGCAGCGTCTTGACATCCTGATTGCTCATGATTTCCTTATCAGTGGTTGATGCAACAAATGCATCAGGCATTTTCCCATAATTGCATAAGAGCAACACTTGCAGTATATGCCATTGAGCCATAATCTCAAGTCACAACAAACAAGCCCCTGCAAAGAAAGCTCGATTTCTCAGGTATTATAGACTAGAATGAATACCATTCATCAAGTATGGCCATGATGGATGGATGATCCGGAGGCACGATAATGCGTCTTTTTTTAGCTCGCCATTCTGGTGCGGTTGCCGTACTCCCGATTGCCCAATCAAGGGATGCTTTCGATGAGCTGTCCCGCGCCTCGTCACTCCTGTCTGTTGGCACCGATTTTTCCCAGATACAGTCAATACTGGTGGAACAGGCCTGCGACATAAGCCAATCCGACCTCGCGGCTCTCTACCTGTATACAGGCGACAGCGATATGCCGGACACGGCCCTCAAGCTGTCATACCGCCGCGGCCCCTGGCAGGTACCCTCAGGCCTTGACCGCTCATCCGATACCATACAGTTCATAGAGGAATGCGGTGAGGCAGCGGTTCTCAACGAACGCCGGGACTGCGCCTTGGCTGGCCTCCTCCTTGACCCGGCCATGCAGGCTGGCATCGCGGTTCCGATATTCCTGCCGCGCTACCGGGCCGGTCTTTTGGTCCTGAACACCAGGACGGCTCGACACTATGGCCGCAACCGGCTCAATTTTTTGGGTTCATACTGCGCGCTGGCCGCAGGAATGCTCAGGAGCGCCAGACTGTTCAAGGAACTCAAGGAGCGGGCAGCCGAGATAGAGGCGCTCGAGCGCTACCAGGAAAGCGTCTTTTCGTCGATGACCAACCTGCTGGTCACGACATCGCGTGATGGTTTATTGCGCTTCTTCAACGACGAGGCGGCAGACGCCTTCGGTCTTGACTCTGGGTCCATTGGCAAACCGGCGTCAGTGCTGCTCAAGGATCGCCTTGACGACAGCGTCATCTTCGCGATGGACAAGAGCCTTAAGGAGGGCACCACATTGCTGGGAGTCGAGGGCATAGCCTCAGGCGAACGTGGCGACATCGACTTCTCACTAAACCTGTCGCCTATCAGGGGCCGCCGCTCTGACAGGCCCGATGGCCTCGTACTGACCTTTACAGACCAGACCAGGGAACGTGAGCTCAAGGAACGTGTGGACGTGGTCGTGGAGGAACGGCGCGCCATCAAGGATATGTTCAGCCGGTATCTATCAGCCAATGTTGTGCAGAGCCTGATGGATTCTCCAAATTCGATAAAACTTGGAGGCGACGGCAAGCGGGCCACGGTATTCTTCGCCGACATCAGGGGCTACACCACGTTCTCGGAAGGCAAGACACCCGAGTATGTACTTGGCGTACTCAATGACTATTTCTCAGAGGCGGTTGAAGTGGTGCTGAACTACCGGGGATTCATCGACAAGTTCATAGGGGACTGCATCATGGCAGCCTGGGGTGTTCCTCTGACTTCAGAGGAAGAAGACGCGCGCAACGCAGTCGCCTGCGCCCTAGACATCCAGAAGCTGATCGAAAATCCAAAGCGCAGCTTCTTCCGTGGGGAAGCAGAACACCTGCGGGTCGGAATCGGCGTCAATACGGGATACCTTATCGCCGGCAACCTTGGATCATCGCGCCACATGAACTACTCTGTCATAGGCGACACGGTGAACATAGCCGCCCGCCTGGAAGGTGTGGCCAAGGCAGGAGAAGTGATAATAACGGAATCGACCAGGGCATTGCTGGGCAACTCGTTCACGGTCGAGGAACGGGACACGGTCATGGTCAAAGGCAAGGCTGAACCGCTACGCATCTATCGTGCTCTCGAGCAGAAAGCAAAGTAACAGGGGGATGGCATCATGCAAAAGTTTTTTGAATCACTGACGCCGACGGCAATATGGTTGTCCATCGCGGCCGCTATCGTGCTGATCGCGGCGGTCATTGCCCTTGTCCGCGAGATAGGTTTCAGGCGGGCGGTCAGGAAAGCCGCGATGCAGCCTTCATTTCCGGCGATCGGTCGCCTGACCCTGTCGCTCAGGGAACGGTACATCGTCAAGAGGAGCCGCCGGGGCTTCATCGGTGCACCTGGTCCATTTCCCGGCCTGCCCGAAAGGCTCGCCTACCACGAGCGCTGGATGGAGGCAGTCAAGACTCGCCACTCCCGCGGTGCCGCCGCGATGATACTCGAGTTTGCGCCAGACCAAGGTCTGTTCGAGTGTTTCGTCGCCGCTCTTTCAACAAAGTCCATCGCCGGTGATCTGATAGACTGGATGAAGAAACAAGGTGACGCGTTCACGCTCCGCAAGATAGCCCTGTCTGGTCCCGGTCGCGACTTCGACGGCGAAGCTGGGTTGCGCCTTCTTCGGGACAGGATGGACGAAGTACGGGAGATGCTGGGCGATCCTGAATGGGCATCGCGAGCGATGGCCGTACGGATACTCTCACATGATTCAGACGAACGATCAAAGAAGGGTCTGACAGACAGCCTTTCCGACCCCCACCCCCTGGTCAGGACCCTCGCGTTGCAGGCGCCGCTAATGGGAGACCGCCTGGCCTTCTACGCCGAAGCATACAACCTGTTCATCAGGGATTCTTCCCAGGAAGTCCGCCGTGCCGCCAAGGCCAGGATCATGGCCGAGTTCCCCGACCTGTACGCTCCTGATATCGGCAAACTCTGTCCTGAAGAGACGATCCACGTCATAGAGCTTCTCGATCCTACAAGCGGCAAGGACGAGGAGATAGCGTTCAGGTTCCTGGAATCAGGAGATCCGGAACAGCAACTGGCGGCAGCCGAGCATCTTGAGACCCGCGGATCCTTGCGCCCACTGCTCGAGACAGCTACATCAGGTGACAACAAGGAATTCGAGCGCCGTATCGCCCTGCTTGTCACCGCTACATCATACCAGGTTTATGGGTTCCTGTCGGCGGTCGAATCCATCGAGAGCGATGGAGCCTTCGAGGCTGCCGCACGGGTGCTTGCGCAGGGAGGCGACCGAAAACTAGTTGCGATTCTAGCCAGGCGCTGGTTCGCCCGGATGGGCGATTCGCCATTTCATCAGGAACGGATACGTGTCTACCGCTTCGTGCTCGACGCCATACGGAGCCGCGGCGATGATCAGGCGTGCGCGGTGCTTGCAGCAGAACTTGCAGCGCGCCGCAACGAACCGGAACTGACGGCGGCCCTGCTCCACGCCTGCGCAGGCATTCAGCATGACTGCATCTTCAACACACTGGTCGAGCTGTTCTTTGATCCCGGCTTTTCAATGCGCGATGAACTGCGGGCGGCCATTGTCGGCCAGAAGCCGGAACTGGTCGTGCCATTCGCGCTGTCGCTCTTCCGTGCCGACCGCGCCGATACGCCCCGAATACTTCGCCGCGATGCCCTGATACTCGCCGGGGAACTCAAGCTGTCATGGGCACTGCAGCGCATCATGGAATCCCTGCCTACTCTTGATTCAGACGAGATAGCATCACTGGCACCGATCGTCATCGGTGCGGATGCCAAGGCGTTCAAGAGCAAGGCACGGTTCATACTCGATGGGGTGGACGCTCCATCCCGTGCCGCCATTCTCGCGGCCCTGCCATCAACGGGCGATCGTAGCTTCATGGGCGATGTGAAGAAAGGCCTGGGCGACGCCGATCCGGAAGTCCGTTCGGCGGCGATACGGGCGCTGGCAGCATTCCAGGAGGACAAGGCCCTGACATCTGGCGGCATGGATCTGCTGCGCGATCCGGTCGAGCGTGTCAGGATAGCGGCTGTCGCCGCGCTCGCGGAAGCCGGAGGGCCAACGGTAGTCAAGAAGTTGTCCGACGTGCTCGATGATGCCAACGAAATGGATGAAGTCAAGGCTTCCTTGATACGGGGACTCGGTCTGGCGAGCAACCAGGCCAGCCTCGACCTGTTGCTCGACGAACTAGGTACGCGGGATCATTGGGCCGAACAGCTCGGCATTGCCCTTTCTGCGCGTTCGTCGGCCAAAGATCTGACACGGATACTGGAACGCTTCAAGGATGCCACCGGCGAACTGAAGACCCGCATGGCTCAGAGCGTCCGCACCATGGGCAAGAAGGGCGAAGAGGCGCTGGTCGAGTTGCTTCGCGAGGAAATCGCTTCGCTGAAGCCCTTCATTGTCGAGGCGCTGGAATCGCTTGGTTACGTTGAGGCGAGGATACGGGAACTCAAGCATCGGGATCCAGCGGTCAGGAGGGATGCGGCAACCGCGCTGTCCCTGGTCGGTAGCCGTGCGGCATATCGGGGCATAGTGCTCGCTGCCAGGGATCCAGACACCGCGGTAAGGGTGGCCGTGACACGCGCTCTTGAGCGACTCGCCGGGCCGGAAGGACAGGAGATGCTTGCAGACCTCGAGCATGACCCCGATGCACGCGTCAGGAAATATGTGCTGTGGGCCATGGAACGGGTCAAGGCAAAGGCACTGTAGGAAGCGCGGCGTGTCGGCGCATGCCAAAGGCCGCTTGTGCCTTCCGACAAGCCGCGTTGTGTATGCGTAGTGATCTGCCAGCAGCGGGGTGCTTTCATAACTTTCAGTGGAATACAGAGTTGCCAGGAATCAATCTCGGTTCCATTGACTGTGCGACCAAAGGTACTAGAATGACATCAGCGCGACGAGGGGTGAAATCATGCAACAGTTGCGGGCCGAGGCTGCCGATGCAGGAGAGCTCAACGACATTCTCGTCAAACTTGAAAAACTGCATCATATTCGAGACCTTTCCACGCTCCTTGACAGCATACTCTTCGAGACCCGCTCGCTGGCCTCCGCCGACGCAGGATCGATATTCCTCGTGGAAAACAACAGGCTCAAGTTCAGCTATGTCCAGAACGACACGCTCTTTCGCAACGATTTCCTTGCGAACAAGTACATCTACTCGAACAGTGAGGTTCCGATAGACGAAAACTCCCTCGCGGGCTATGTGGCGACCACCGGAGAAGCCATTCTCATCCCTGACGCGTATACTCTCGATCCCGAGGCTCCCTATTCCTTTAATCCATATTTTGACGAAATATCGTCCTACAAGACAAAATCCATGCTCATTGTGCCGCTGCGAACCAGCAGAAACGATCTCGTGGGAGTTCTGGAGCTGATCAACCGCCTGGGCTCTGATGGGGCCGTCCTCCCATTTACCACGAAGCAGCGGGCCATAGTATCGCAGTTCGCCTTCTACGCGGGTGTCGCCATAGAGCGCGCCGTACTCCTGCGCGACGTCGTCTACAAGATGGTTCGGATGATGGCCTTGCGCGACCCGGAGGAAACGCGGCCTCACGTCAACAGAGTCGGCTTCTATGCGGTCGAGATATACAAACGCTGGGCCGCCGCGCACGATGTCCCCAAGGCCGAGAAGGATCATTACGAGGACATCCTGCAGATGTCAGCCATGCTACATGACATAGGCAAGGTGGGCATACCCGACGCAATCCTCCGGAAGCCTGGTCCGCTCGATGATGCCGAGCGTGAATACATGAAGCTCCATGTGATATTCGGTGCCTGCTACTTTGATGATCCACGCTCCGAGTGGGATACCCTTGCCAGGGAAATTTCGCTCAACCACCACGAGAAATGGGATGGCACGGGCTACCCGGGACCAATCACCGATATGAACATAGACCGCCTCCCTTGCCTCCCTGGCAAGAAGGGGCGCGAGATACCCCTGTCCGCTCGGATAGTCGCCGTCGCCGATGTCTACGACGCGCTCAGCAGCAGACGCGCATACAAGGAGGCCTGGGAGGAGGACCGAGTCCTCTACAAGATGCGGGAAGAATCAGGCAAGCACTTCGATCCCGAAATCGTTGACATCTTCTTCGAGATCTACGACATCATTCGGGCAATCAGACAGAAGTGGGAATGAATCTGGCCCCACGAAAAGCAGTACGACAATTGTGATGTTTAGTACCCGCTCCCGCACGTCATTGCCATCAGTGCGGCAAAATGCCCACTACGGTCTTGGCCCACGCCTTCATGCCGGCAGGGTTCATCCTGTCCAGAGGAAGATCCTTTGGAATGCCGAACACGATGCGCATCAGCGTCGGCGTGGGTGCGGTAAGACGCCCGGGGAGTATTGTCGACAGCGTTGCTCCCATGGCCGCGGCCGCCCTGGAGGTTCCCTTTTCCATCATTGCGCTGAAGCCACGAGCGGCCTTGCCAAACATGTACGATACCGTGAACAGCGCTGTCGGCTTGCCAGCAAGTTCATCGGCATTGGCAGCGATGAACGCGAGCAACTCTGGCACCGGCCGCATCCCGTTGATGGGTGCGCCGAGCACGATGGCATCGTAGGATCCTGGGTTGAAGATCTCTGCCAACGGTTTTATGTCGACCCTGTGACCTGCCGCTTCAAGAACCTGCCCAAGCATCTCCGCGTACTCTTTGGTCGTACCGGTTCTTGTCCAATAGCCAATCAGCACTGTGGCCATGGTGTCCTCCATGTCCAAAGCATAGCACATTCAATCACAGCTGCCATGGGCCTGCGAGCTACCGGGTAGACTCGAGCTTGGCCAGGGCCTCGGCATAGAAATCCTCGACGCTCTCGATCATCCGGTAATCGGGGTAGTCTGCCATTATTTCCTCGCAGATATCCCGCACCTTGAGCCATTCCTGCGTCTCCCGGTACACAAGCAGTTTCTGATATATCAATTCAGGCAGGAACGGATCCTTCGGGTACGCTCTTTGAGCCGCATCGGCCAGGGTTAGTATCTCCTGTATGCAGCGAACCGCAGTCTCCTGGTCGCCAAAATATTCTACGGCTTTTCCGGCCAGATCCCGGAATAGATACTGCAGAAACCAGGTCGCTTCAACAGGGGTGTTGCCATTGAGCACATTGGGATGAGCCCGGTAGAACGCGCTGGCCGCTTCGGCATCCTTGAAGCCGAATCGTTGCGGATCGCGGACCATGTCGCCGAAGGAATAGAAGACGGGTGCGCCGATACGGCGGGTCAGCTCGGATATATCGACAATCAGATTGTTCATTTCGCGCTGGTAGCGCTGCTTCCTGAAGTCTTTCAGATAGCGATAGGCGTCTTCAAGCCCCTTACCCGGTTTCAGAAAGCCCGGGTCTTCCCGAAATGAGAGACCGAATAGTTCCACCGCCTCTGCATAGCGCCCGGCGTCCAGCGAATCGATGCCGCGATAGTATGACTCGGCAGCCTTCAGTGATGCCGTCGCCGGAGCAGCATGTGCAAGCGGAACGCCAAGACCGGCGGCGAGTCTGTCCGCCAGATCCCGTTCCATGGGCAGGGCCTGGTCGGCGGTTCCGGTCGCGGATGCGGAACACACCAGCGCGCCGCTTTCAACGTCCACCGCCTTGGCGTCAAATCGTAACGCCGTGCCCTTCTGTATATATGACCCGAAGACAAGCAGGTTTGCTCCCAGCAGCCTGCCGATTTCTGGCGCGCGCTGCTCGTCCACCAGGCCGGAAAGCGCCAATTCCTGTTCCTGCAGAACCTTCTGAAGTTCTTCACGTTCTATCACCAGAAGTGCGCCAGTGGCACTCAGGTCCGTGACCAGCATGTCGGCAAGGCCCTTGGACAGCCATGCGGCATCAGGATCATTGGTGGTGTTCGCAAAGTAAAGTACGGAGAGAGTGCGTGCACTTGGGTCGGCGAAGGCATTGGGCGCAAACATGAACCCCAGGATCAAGGCCATGACAATGGCATGAGGGCCACACGTGAATACTCTGGAGCGGTAAGTGCGCATACGCAATAATGCCTGCTCTCCGGCATTTCGTAAAGGGTAAGATCGGCTGCGGTTGACCCGTTCGTGGGCGCCATACTATCGTGCACGGATGCCCGTAGCGCTGGCATGTATCGTTTCCATGCAGGAGTACGTATGCGCAAACTACTTTTCACAATGATCATGGTCTTTGGCCTTGTCGCTTCCGTCGCTGCGCAAAACACCGTCATCGACTCCAAGGGTGCCCTTGAGCTGCAATTCAGCATCGGTGGCAATGGCGATCTGGGATTGGGTGGAACGGAGGTCGCTCTACCCACGAATTCATATTACGGCATCGGCGGCAGGTACTTCGTGGCGGACAAGTTTGGCCTTGGCCTTGCCCTGTACATCGCAGGCGACGATACCTCTGCGACTGACATACAGAATTTCCGGTTCGGCATACGCCCGAACCTCTCCTATACGCTCGTAAAGAAGGGACCCGTCGCCCTCTATACCGGCGGATACCTTGGCCTCGGCATACACAATCAAACGATCGCGGGCGCCGGAACCTCGACTAAATCGGCGTTACCTTCGATGACGGCTACACTGCCTGGGGCGGCGGCATCACCCGCGCCTACCTGAGCTTCTATTTCTAGGAGTACCGCTCTCGCGCGCGGGAGCATCGCGAACAGGCCCGCGCTCCCGAAGAAGGGGTAGCGGAGAAGCGTCGGGCGGTATTCCGTCCGACCTTCGGAGCGAGGGGGAGACATCCCCCTCCTCTCCCTTCTTGCCTACTTCCTGGTATAGTTCTTTATCTTTCCGCGGATGTACGAACTCAGCTCGTCCTTGTGTACGCGCTCCTGCTCCATCGTGTCGCGGTCGCGGACGGTAACGGTGCCGTTCTCCTTGGAATCGTAGTCGATGGTAACGCAGTACGGGGTGCCGGCCTCATCTTGGCGGCGGTAGCGGCGGCCGATGGCGCCGGCCTGGTCGTAGTCGGTCGCGTAGTCCTGTTTGAGGCCCTGGCGTATCTCCTGGGCCAGCTCGGCAAGGCCATCCTTCTTCATCAGCGGCAATACCGCTACGGTTATCGGGGCGAGCTCCGGGTGGAACTTCATCACGGTGCGCCAGTCGTCGTCATTGCCCTTGTCGGCCACCTTCTCTTCCTCGTAGGCATCGCACAGCAGCATCAGGAGCTGGCGCGTGAGGCCGGCGCTCGTCTCGATGATATACGGGATGTAGCGCTCGTTGCCGTTGTCCTGGTCGATGTACTGGAGATCCTTGCCTGAATACTCCTGGTGGCGCTTGAGGTCGAAGTCGGTGCGGTTGTGCACGCCCTCGAGCTCCTTGAAGCCCATCGGGAACTCGTACTCGATGTCGTAAGCGTCCTTGGCGTAGTGGGCCAGCTCGTCCTTGCCATGCTGGTGCCAGCGGAGCTTCTTCATATCGACGCCGAGCTTCTGGTAGTAGGCCCAGCGTTGCTCGCGCCAGTAGTCAAAAAACTTGACGTCATCACCGGGCTTGACGAAGTACTGCATTTCCATCTGCTCGAATTCGCAGGTGCGGAATATGAAGTTCTTGGTGACGATCTCGTTGCGGAAGGCCTTGCCGACCTGCGCTATGCCAAAGGGTATCTTCATGCGGTTTGACTGCACGATGTTCTTGTAGTTCACATAGATGCCCTGTGCCGTCTCTGGGCGCAGGTATATGAGGCCTGAGCCGTCGTCGACCGGGCCGATATTGGTCTTGAACATCAGGTTGAACTTGCGTGTCTCGGTCAATTCGCCACCACATTCGGGGCATATTTTCTGTGCAAGCTTGTCCTGGTCTATCTGGTCGGCCCGGAAGCGCATCTTGCACTTCTTGCAGTCTACCAGGGGGTCGGTAAAGTTCTCCACGTGGCCGGAGGCCTCCCAGGTTCTGGGGTGCATCAGGATGGCTGCGTCCAGGCCGACAATGTCGTCATGGAGCTGGGTCATCTCCTTCCACCAGAACCGCTGGATGCGGTTCTTCAATTCTATGCCCAGCGGGCCATAGTCCCAGGCGCCCGACTGGCCGCCGTAGATTTCCGAGCTCTGGAAGACGAAGCCGCGTCGCTTGGCGAGCGACGTGATCTTGTCCATGGTCACTTCTCTGGTCTGTTCTGGTACTGCCATGCTGTGCTCCTCGCCTCGCTCCCGCATGGCGCGCGGGAGGGGTGGTGGTGTCGCTCCGTAGAACGCGGGCCCAGTATACCAGTGTCACCCCGGCGGGGACAAGCGAGACTGAAGGAAACGAGTAGCACCGTCAATTCGTCACGGCCGCAGGCTTCCTGACCGTCATGGAAGCGTTCAGCCCCAGTCCCAGTAGTACGATCAGTGTGCCAAGGATGGTCCGTATATCCAGGGCTCCGCGGGCGGCCCAGTCGAGCGCGACCCCGGCCAAAGCCTGCCCGCTGAACATCAGGAGCGTGGCATACAGGGCAGGCAGGCGCGGAAACACATAGTTGGCCATCCCGACCATGATCACGCCCATGAGTCCGCCGCCCAAGGCGAGTACCGGACCGGCCTCTTTCACTGCATCGACGAATCCGCCCATAGCACCGACTCCCGATGTGAAACCTGACAGACCGACGAGGACGGCTATCACGGTGGTCGTCGCGAGTCCGGTCACATAGTTGGCGCGGGTACTGCGCAGTATGCCAATGCGCCCTGCCAGCTGGGCGTTGAGGATGAACGAGAAGGCTGGCAGCATGCCAGCCAGCAGGGCAAAGGGCGCATAGGCTATGCTCTTGAAATTGAATCCGGAAATTACGGCGATTCCTGACAGCGCCATGATAAGACCAAGCAGAGCTCCCCGCCCAAGCGGGTACCTCGTTCTGCCCAGGAACCCCGTCGTGTCGACGTACAGCGAAAAGATGGTCTGCCCCAAGAGCGACAGCGATACCGCCAGTGATGCATCCATGTTCGCATACGCGACATTGCAGGCAAAGATGGTGCCGACGCCAACGACGCCTCCTGCATAGAGATATGCAGGAGGGCTATCATGTTTGGATCGGTCCCGCCGAACCGCAACTACGATGCTGGCGGCCAGCAATCCCACCAGGTGCACAATTATGATGGAGCGCAGGTTACCCGCCTTAAGCGAGAAGCGACTGTTGACGGCGTTCATCATCGTTATCAGGACTCCCATGAGGGGAGCAAGAGCGTAGTGCACAGTGTCCTCCAGATAGGGCCAGTATCGATTCGTTTGTCTTGTCAGGATAGGACGTATGTCCTATCTTGATGAATATGTGTGGCGGGGAGGTTAATCCAATGGAAGGAATAGCGACCTATGTCGAACGCTACGCGTTGCGCGAGCTATTGTCGCCCGACCTGATAGTCGAGCTCAAACCCTTCAGCAGGCAGGCCGGCGAGTATCTGATCCATGCAGGTGACCCGATGGACAGGCTGTTGTTCTTTGTGGAAGGCAAGGCCAAGGTATACAGCCGTATGGAAAACGGCACATCGCTATTGATACGGTTCTACCGTCCCTTTGACATGCTCGGAGACCTGGAGCTCTTTGCGCTGGATCGATACCTGATGGATGTTGTGGCCATATCCGACACGCTGTGCCTCGGCCTGCGTTCCGACCTGATACGGAAGCGCGCGGCCGACAACGCTCCGCTTCTGATGCGCATATGCGAGCGACTGGGCAGGAAGCTGGCCGACTCGAACGTGGCCGCCACGATCAACCTGCGGTATCCGGTAGAGAACAGGCTCGCCGGATATCTTCTGGCCACCTTCGATGATCACGATGGCTCGGCGACGGTCGCGGCCTGCCCGACCAACGACCTGGGCGAGCTGGCCGACCTGCTTGGCGCCAGCTACCGGCAGCTTGGCCGCGTGGTTCACAGCTTCCGCGACCAGGGGATTCTGGAAGACAGGCGTGGCCGGCTCGTCATAACCGACAGACGCAAGCTCGAGCCACTTGCCAGGGATTGCTACACATGACAAGCGGCTCTACCTGGAGCCAGTCTGCTAGAGCAATCCGTAGACCCCGCCGACGATGCTGAACACGAGCCCTATAGCGAGCGCGGCCAAGGGCGCGAATACCAGACCAGTCTTGAGCATGTCCCTGATGGAAAAGTAGCCAGTTGACCATGGCAGCACATTGACCGGGCTGGTGGTAACGAGTATCACCGCAAGGTTGGCGGCAAAGCCGGCAGCCAGCGCGTAGAGCCGAGGATCGATGCCTATGATCGGACCGAGCGACAGCACCAGCGGCACGATTATCGTACCGGTCAGTGTATTCGACGAGAACACCACCTTGACGGCAAGCACCCCGATGACGACCGCGGCGATGCGCCAGAAGGGCGATAGTCCGCCTATGCCGCCGAACGCTATCTGGGCCACCCAGGCCGCCGCTCCCGATTTGTACAACGCTGTTCCCAGCGCTATTCCGGTCGCTATCAGCATGACGCCGGCCCAGTCTATGTCCTTCTCTATATCCTTCCAGCGGAACGACGTAACCCCCGGAAAGAACAACGCCGCCGCGCCCAGTGCGGCAACGAAGCCGACACTGGGATTGAACCCGGTAGCCTTGGCAATCAGCGGCGCAGTCAGCCACAGTGCGACGACCGTCAGGAACACGACGGCGACGGCATACTCGTCACGCCTTGAACCAGGCCCCTGCTGCACCGTTTCGGCGCCAAGGCTGGCTGCCTTGGTCAGGCGCGGACGCTCCGGCGGCGACATGGTGGTAATGACGAGCCACGCTACCGGCACGAGGATGATGACAACCGGAATGCCGAAGGCCATCCAGTCTACAAAGCCGATGTTGAAATGGGCCAGTTCCGCCATGAAGCGGACGACGACAGGGTTTGAACCGGATCCGGCGGGAGTCCCGCACGCACCGATCAGCGGGCCCCATGCGACCGCCATCATCAGCGAGCGGCCAAAACGGCTGGTGCCCGGTGTCTCGCCTTCTGCCTGCAAGAGGCCAAGCGCAAGCGGCAGCATCAGGGCAGCCGCGGCCAATGCCGTTACCCACATGGCCAGCGCGGCTCCAGCGACCAGGAAGCCAAAGATGATGGCACGCGTCGAGTCGCCGGTCAGTTTAAGGACGCTGCGGCCCAGGCGGGCGGCAAGTCCCGACCTGCCCATCGCGGCGGCAAGTGACAGAACGCCTATGAAGAACACAATAGACTCGTCGCCGAAGCCGGTCTTGACGAGGTCCGGCCATGACGATACCCCGAGCACAGCCATCAGCGTCATCGTGAACAGACCGGTGATGTGGAACGGCAGCGCCTCGCCTACCCAGAGCACCAGGGCAAAAGCCAGGGATGCAAGCGCCCTGCGGCCAGCGGCACTGAGTGCCACAGTGCCGACAGGCTGACCTGAGCCAGGCAGGAGCAGTACAGCCATGAACAGGGCTATGCCAACAGCCAGCACGACAAGTCGCTGAGCGATGGAATGCTGCTTCTTCTGATGGTTCTGGTTCATCGCCTTCCACCCGCGCTGGCCTTCCGCCCCGACAGTGCCTCCGCCAGCAGGTCACCGACCCTGGCAGGCCTATCGGCGACCAGAGCCCCGACGCTTTCCAGCAATCGCGCCTTGTCCAGTGCCGAGCCCGACCCACCCGAGCTGATGGCGCCTGCATGTCCCATGCGCCTGCCCACCGGTGCCGTCCTGCCGCCGATGAAGGCGACGAGGGGTTTCCTGAACGAGCCGGAGCGTATGGCCTCGGCCACTTCCTCTTCCATGGTTCCACCAAGCTCACCGATGATTACCACCGCGTCGGTTTCGCAATCGGCCTGAAAATCGGGCAGGTATTCGGCAAAGCGGCTGCCAGGTATCGGGTCGCCTCCGACACCGATCAGACTGGACACGCCATAGCCACCCTTGACGACCATCGCGGTAACCTCGTTGGTCAGCGAGCCAGAGCGCGTCATCACGCCGATGCGGCCAGGTTTGTACACCCGCTCTATCCAGAAGGGGAACATGCCCATCATCGCCTGACCCGGGCTGATGACGCCGGATGTATTGCCACCGACGATGCGGGCGCCAAGCCTGAGCGCCGCGGCCCGTATCATCGCCGCTTCGTGTAGCGGTATGCCATCGGCGACGGTAACAATCGTGCGGATTCCGGCGTCCAGCGCCTCCATCACGGCATCCATGGTCAGGCGCGGCGGCACGAATATCATTGAAGCGTCGGCACCGGTCGCCGCCACCGCGGCACGCACGGTATTGAACACCGGCACACCTTCGACATTCTGGCCTTCCTTGCCGGGGGTAACGCCGGCAACGACGGTCGTACCAATATCGATCATGTGCTTGGTCCAGAAGGCGCCTTCGGAACCGGTGATGCCCTGGACCACTACCCTGGTGGTTCTGTCGATGAATATGCTCACCGCGTGCCTCCCTGTGCCAGCCTGACTGCGGAACGAACGGCTTCCTCGGTGTCGGAAAGCGGCTCGAGTCCGGCCGCCCGCAGCGTGGCCTGGGCTTCTTCCTCGCCGGTGCCGCGTATGCACGCCACGATCGGGCATCGCGGCTTGAGCTTGGCTATCGCCTCCGCAATGCCGGTCGCCATCACGTCGGCGCGGGCTATGGTGCCAAAGGTGACAATCAGCACAACCTTGGGGTTGTTGCCCAGACACAGCTCCATCGCACGCACCGCCTTGCGGTAGTTCGGGCCACCGAACTCCAGGTAGTTGGCCACGCTGCCGCCTTCGTAGTTGACCAGGTCGTATACGGTCGTCGTAAGGCCGGCACCTGCGCACATCAGCGATATGTCACCGTCGAACTGCAGGTACGGTATGCCTTCCTTGGCTGCCTCGAAGGCTATGTCGGAGTCGTAGTAGTCGCGACCCGGTTCAAGCGCGGCGTGGCGGAACATCGCGTTGTCGTCGATGGCCAGCTTGCCATCGCCCGCGACGGCGGAACCGTCGGCAAGCATGAACAGTGGATTGATCTCGGCCAGTTCGGCATCATGGGAGCGGAATACCTGCCACAGCTGTTCCAGCACCGTGGCAACACTCTTTGCCTGCTTGCCGTCCAGGCCCAGCCCGTATGCTATGATCCTGGCCTGGAAGGGCCGCAAGCCCTCCTGCATGGTGACAGGCTGCCGCATAATCCGATCGGGGGCTGTCTTTGCCAGCTCCTCTATGTCCACGCCGCCTTCGGCGCAAGCAAGTACAAGCGCCGATCCAGTCAGCGGATCGAGCGTGATAGCCAGGTAGATTTCCCTGACGAACGCCACGGCTTCTTCCACCAGGATGCGCTTCACGTTGTGCTCAGAGGCAAAGAGGCGCCGGGCCTCTGATCCGGCGGCACCGGCATCGCGTGCCAACACAACAAGGCCTGCCTTGCCGCGTCCGCCGCGCAGCACCTGTGACTTGAGTACGCGCGGCCAGCCCACGTTGGCCGAGACTACGGTCGCTTCGTCGGTGGCCAATACGGACTTTGGCACGGCCATGCCTGCCGCTGCAAAGGCCTCCTTGGCCTGGTATTCAAACAACTTCATGGTCGTTCGTACTTGGCCAGATAGTCGCCAAAGATCTGCTCGTCGGTTGGACGACTGGGCGACAATGGCAAGGAAAGCCACGTGATGTTGATGAAATGCTTCCAGTGAATGTTTTCCGTGGTGAT
>Ga0209467_1001090_pt1 | contig 26408 bp, 25 predicted proteins | sample Higcelwee11metaG_FD_187175 | JGI IMG/M metagenome (GOLD analysis project Ga0209467, IMG submission 187175) | Freshwater pond sediment microbial communities from the University of Edinburgh, under environmental carbon perturbations - High... | ecosystem: Environmental > Aquatic > Freshwater >... | reverse complement strand
GGGATGATGCCGAGATCATCCACATGATCGACGCCGTGACGACGAACAAGACCGATTTCTTCAGGGAACCGGACCACTTCGACATACTTGTGTCCAGATTGCTGCCCGCCATGATCGCGCGGAATCCGGGACGCACCGGGTTCTCCTTCTGGTCGGCGGGCTGTGCTACCGGCGAGGAGCCATATACCCTGGCCATGTCACTCGAAGAATTCAGGCAGGGGCACCGCAACTTCGATTACCATATCGTCGCGTCGGACATATCGACTCGTGCGCTCGATGCGGCCTCGAACGCCGTGTATGGAATTGACAGGGTTACGCCTGTACCGCCTTCGTACCGCAAGAAGTACCTGTTGCGCAGCCGTGATCCTGACCGGCCGGAAGTCCGCGTCAAGAAGGAACTCCGCGACAGGGTGGAGTTCATACGCCTCAATTTCATGGACGAGCACTTTCCGTTTGAGGGGCTTTTCGATGTGATCTTCTGCCGGAATGTGATCATCTACTTCGAGCGTCCGGTTCAGGAGCGCATCCTGGGCAGGATGTGCAAGTACCTGAGCGTTGGCGGCTCACTGGTTCTTGGACACTCCGAAACGCTGACCGGCATGGATCTGCCGCTGGTCAGCCTTGCACCTACGGTGTACGAACGCGTATAGTCATGGATGAAGGGAAGCCGATGGAACGCATCAAGGTGCTGGTTGTTGACGATTCGGCCGTTGTCAGACAGACGCTCAAGGATCTGCTCGATTCAGACCCGGGCATAGAAGTAATTGCCGTGGCACCTGACCCCATTTTCGCTTTCAAGCGCATGGAGATGGACAAACCGGACGTCATCATATCCGATGTCGAGATGCCGCGCATGGACGGGCTGTCATTCCTGCGCAAGATCATGGAGACAAGCCCGATTCCCGTCGTCATATGCTCGAGCAAGACCGAAGAAGGCTCCGACAATGCGTTGAAGGCGATGGAATATGGGGCCGTCGAGATAATCCAGAAACCCAAACTAGGCACCAAGCAATTTTTGGAAGAGTCGCGCGTGTCGATATGCGACGCGGTCAAGGCCGCATACGCCTCCAGAAACAGGCGCCGCATTCCGCCGACCCGGCTTCAGGAAGCGCCGATGCGCGAAGTGGCGCCAAAGCTGACCGCCGATGTCATGCTGGCGGCTCCGACGGCGCACGGCATGATCGAGACAACGGAGAAGGTCGTCGTAATTGGCGCCTCGACGGGCGGAACAGAGGCCCTGCGTGAGTTTCTGGAAGTGCTGCCCGAGGATACGCCAGGCATGGTGATCGTGCAGCACATGCCGGAGCACTTTACGGCCGCATTTGCCCGCAGGCTTGACGGCCTCTGCCGCGTCGGCGTCAAAGAGGCGGCCGACAACGATACGGTCATTCGCGGCAGGGTTCTGATAGCTCCGGGCAACAGGCACACGCTTCTCAAGAGATCCGGTGCGCGCTACTATGTCGAGGTCAAGGACGGTCCACTGGTCTGCCGGCACCGTCCCAGTGTCGATGTCCTGTTTCGTTCGGCCGCACGTTACGCGGGCAACAATGCGGTTGGCGTGATCATGACGGGAATGGGTGATGATGGCTCTAAAGGCATGAAGGAGATGCACGACGCCAAGGCCTGGACCATAGCCCAGGATGAGGATTCATGCATCGTCTTTGGCATGCCCAACGAGGCGATCAAGCTGGGCGGCGTCGACGTTGTGCTGCCATTGGAGAGGATAGCGGCGGAGGTTCTGCGCTCGGCTCGATGATACAAGGCCTTCCGGAGGAGTTGTCTGACACTCCTGAGGGCTTCAGATAAAATACAGCAAATCCAGGTGCGTTGAGCGTCCTGGAGTCCGGGAGGGATCATGGCAAAGAGCATCCTGATTATCGATGATTCGGCAGCGATCAGACAGAGCATATCGTATATTCTGCAACAGGAAGGCTATACGACGACCGAGGCCGGCGACGGTGTGGAAGGCCTGCAGCGGCTCGATGAGGTCGGCCGCTTTGATTGCATCATCACCGATGTCAATATGCCCAACATGGACGGGATAACCTTCATACGCAAGGCGCGGGAGAATCCCAAGTTCAAATTTGTGCCCATTCTGGTGCTGACAACCGAATCGCAGGGTGTCAAGATGAACGAGGGCAAGGAAGCCGGAGCGACCGGATGGATCGTCAAGCCATTCAGTGCCGACAAACTTCTGGCCGTTGTCAAGAAGGTTGCGGAGTAAGCGGCGATGGGTGCCATGAAGGCTGTCGCCGGCCGCTACCTGACATTCTCGTTGGGATCCGAAGTCTACGCCGTTCCGGTAGAGCGCGTGGAGGTTGTCCTGGAGACACCCATAATCACGAGAGTGCCAAATGTAGCGCTTCACATGCGTGGTGTCATAAACCATCGCGGCAGCGTCATACCGGTTGTCGATCCGCGGCTCCGATTCGGTGGCACCTCGATAGAGATGGATGCATCCCCTTCGGTCATCGTGCTGCAGATAGAGTATGAAGGAGAGGATGTCATGATCGGCATGCTCGCCGACAGCGTCAGCGAAGTTGTGGACATCGCGGCGGAAGCTATCGGGCCAGCTCCGGCGCTGGGTGCCAAGACATCGGGTGATTTCGTATCCGGTGTGGCCCGGAACGGCAGCGCCTTCCTGGTGATGCTCGACGTCGATGCGGCCTTTGCGCAGGGTACCGCGCAGGTTGCCAGCACCACATCATGAACGAAAGCTCCACGACATCGATCCTGATAGTCGAGGACGAGGCGATCGTCGCGCTTGATCTGCGGTATCGACTGGAAGCATTCGGCTATTCCATATGCGGCACGGTAGCAACGGGTGACGATGCGATCAGCGTAGCCCGATCGGTGCATCCAGACATCGTGCTGATGGATATTCAGCTCAAAGGTGCGATGGATGGCATAGAAGCGGCCGAGCGCATAGGAGACGAATCCGGCATACCGATCGTCTTCGTGACTGCCTTTACCGATGAGGCTACACTGTCGCGCGTGAAGAGTGCCGCTCCATACGGCTATATCATAAAGCCATACGATGAGCGGGAAATCAGGATTGTACTTGAACTGGCTATAGCCAAGTTCAGGTACGCGCGTGGCCTGCAGCGTGCCAAAGAGGCGGCAGAGGCCAGTGACCGTGCAAAGACCTGCTTTCTGTCAAACATCAGCCACGAGCTCAAGACTCCGCTCAATGTGATCATGGGGTGCATTGATCTTGCCGGCGGCGACGTGCCCGAGGAAGAGCGTCGTGAATATCTGTCGCTCGCGGATCGAGGCGTGAGACGCCTGCAGACCCTTATCGACACGATACTCGATTACACCAAGATTGAACTGGGTGCACTCGCGCCGATAGAGCAGGAATTCGAGCTTGGGGCATTTCTTTCTTCCTGCTGGCAACCCTTTGCCTTCGATGCCCACGCCAAGGGTCTTGAGCCACGTCTGGAGCTCGACCCCGGCCTGCCTGTCCAGGTGCGGAGCGATCCCGAGAGGCTGACCACGCTCGTGCGCAACCTTCTGGATAACGCAATAAAGTTTACCGACTCGGGATCGGTGACCCTCTCCGCGGAGCGCCTCGAGGCGTCAGATGCCGGTGCTCAGCTCAAGGTGTCGGTAGTCGATACGGGCAAGGGCATTCCGCAGGAGCAACGAGCTCGGTTGTTCGAGGCGTTCAGCCAGGGTGATCCGTCGATGACGCGCGCAACCGGAGGGCTTGGCCTCGGATTGTCGTTGGCCAGGGCATTGGCCAATCTGATGGGTATTCATCTTGAGTACTCGGTTCCCGAACAGGGTGGCTCAGCCTTCTCGCTGTACATACCGATAGCGGCAGATGCTCCTCCCGCATTTCCACGTCAGGCCAGTGATGCGACTCCGGTTTGTCTGTTCGGCGCCACTCCTGCGAACAAGGAGATGGAACGCTGGTCGAAGCATCTCGGCCTGCGGATGATTCCGATGGACGAGACGGGCACTGCCGATGGCGAACCGATCGCAGTCATCGCCACCGAATCAGCATGGCTCGAAGCGGACCCTGCGATGCGCGCTACCGCAACAATGAATGGCTTGCGGCCGCTCATACTGATAGGCGGTCCGTACGCTCAGCATGCCTGGGAAGTGCTGGACGGTGAAACGATGTGTCTGCCGTATCCTTCAAGCCTGGCCGATCTTGCAAAGGCGCTGGAACATGCCGCGGATGGTCAGCGGCCGGTGGACGCACCACCCGGTGCGATGGACAGTCGAAATGTGAAGAGTGAACCTCTGAAACCCATCAGGGACTTCGGAGCCCTGATCGAACGAGCAAAGGGCGAGGCAAGCGGCCTGGGGCTCAAGGAATCGCTGCAGGAACTGCTCATACTGATGCACGGTCTGACCCATGCCGAAGATGCAGTGGCTCTTGAGCGCCACGTCAAGGAACTATACAACGGCTACACCGATCGGGGGGCCGTCGCCTGTGCCAGGCTTGCTCTGGCATACGCCATGGATATCAGAAGTGGCCACGATCGAGGCCAGATAGTGTCTCGTATTGAAGACGGGAGGAAATGATGCCCAGAATACTTGTCGTCGAGGATGACTTCGGCAGCCGTATCATGATGCAACGGCTCCTGGCCGACTATGGAGAGACCGACGCGGTGGTCGATGGGCAGGAAGCGGTCGATGCCTTTTCGTTGGCGCTAGAGGAAGATCGTCGCTATGACTTGATCCTGTTGGATATCATGATGCCGAAAATGGATGGCCAGGAGGCGCTGAAGCGCATCAGGAACATAGAGAAGGCGCATGGAATACTACCCGCGCAGGAGTCGGTCATCATCATGACTACGGCTCTTGACGATCCTACCAATGTCATCGAAGCCTATGCGAAGGGCGGTGCCACTTCGTATATTGTCAAGCCAATAGACCGGCTCAAGGTCCGCACGACGCTGACAAAGGCCGGGTTCAGACCGCTTGCCAAGACTCCATGACCACGCTGACCAGGTCCGGGCCCATTGCCCGCATAGCAATATGCGAGGATGAGTACATAGTCGCGCTCGACATTCAGGCGTTCCTCAAGAAGAACGGCTATGAGGTGACCGACATATTCGCCTCCGCCGAAGAGCTTCTTGCCTCGATGGATACGGACAGGCCCGATCTGGTATTGATGGACATCTATCTGCAGGGCGTCATGGACGGCATCGAAGCCGCGTCCATCCTGTACGAGCGCTGGGATATTCCGGTCATACTCCTTACCGCCTACAACGACAACGAGATGATAGAGAGGGCCAAGCTTACACAGCCCTACGCGTACATTCTGAAACCATACGATCCCTGCGAGCTCAGGACGGCGCTGTCCATTGGCTTGTTCCGTGCCGCCATGGAACGGCGGCTGCGTACGAGCGAGCAAAGGTATCGCGGGCTGTTTGAAGATGGCATCGCTGCAGCCTTTCTAGTCGGTACCGATGGCAACATCATAGAATCAAACCGCTCTTTCAAGACGCTCGCGCCGGGCGCCAGGTCTATTGGCGATTTCTTTGCTGATGAAGACGATGCTGGAGGCCTCCTGAATGCCATTCGCGATGGCACACCATTCAGGTTGCGCGAGGTGCGGGTCCGGCGTGGGGAAGGCCACGATGCGTGGGCGCTCTTCAATGCCGTACCCATCAGGCTGTCGGATGGCAGCGCCGTCTACCAGTGTCAGGCCGTCGATGTAACGGAGCGCCGCACATTGCTTGATCAGGTGGTACACGCGCAGAAGCTGTCGACGATAGGTCGTTTCGCCGGCGGCGTCGCCCATGACTTCAACAATGTTCTGACCGCCGTGCTTGGCTATGTCCGCCTGCTCAGGTCCGACTTCGAGGATGAGGGCCGTTCAATCGATGAGCTCGACGGGATAGAGCAGGCGGCTCGCAGGGCCGCCGCGCTTTCCAGACAGATACTGGTCTTTTCGCGGCGCGACGATGTCGATCCGACCCTGTTCCGGCTCTCTGGAATGCTCCTGGGGCTGGAGAAGATGCTGAAGCGTATCATCGGTGATGGAGCCACGCTGGTGGTCAGAGTCGATGAAGACAGCACTGACTCGATCCGAGCCGACAGGACTCGGGTTGAACAGGCAATAGTCAATCTCGTTGCCAATTCGCGCGATGCCACACCGGCAGGCGGCCGTATTCTGGTTACTGCAGGCGCTGCTGTGCTCGCGGAGGATGGTGATGGTGTCTTTGGGCCGATACCGGCCGGAACATGGGGCAGTGTAGAGGTGCAGGATGAAGGTGAAGGCATCGATCCTGCCGTCTTGCCGCAGATATTTGAACCTTTCTTTACAACCAAATCGCCCGATCGGGGTACCGGGCTTGGGCTCTCTACGGTTTCGGGCATAATGAAACAGGCTGGTGGCCACATTGTACTCACATCGCAATTAGGCGCGGGTACGACCGTGCAACTGCTTTTTCCGCTCGATACGACAGGCGAGGCAGCCGGGATGGACGCATCGATGCAACATGCTTCTGCCGCAGACAGCAACGGACTGGGTAACGGGCGAACCGTGCTGCTTGTCGAAAGCGACGACTCCGTGCGTGTGATCATTCGGGCCCTGCTGGACAGGGCCGGGTATCGGGTTGTGAGTTCGAACCATCCAGGAGAGGCGCTGCTCCTGGCAGAGCATCCCGATCTGCGTCCCGATATACTCGTCAGTGACATGGCCATGCCGTTGCTCGACGGACCTGGCCTGGCGGTCCGACTGCGCGTCGCCATTCCCAACCTGCCAGCCTTGTTCCTGCGGTCCCACGAAGGCGAGGGCACGGAGACAGTCCTGTCACCAATCGATGCCTGCCTGGATAAGCCCTGTTCCGATGACGAGTTGTTGACTGCAATAGACAGACTGCTTCAGGACAGAATGCTCCCGTAGAGTCTCGTCTCGAGGGCTACCGCGGCACTGCTGGTGTAGGAGCGCTGCGAGCGGTCAAGGCCCAGATCGACAACGTCGAGTACCCTTGCGGGCCGCTCGGACAGGACGGCGATCCTGTCCGCCAGGTAGATGGCTTCCCGGACATCGTGCGTGACGACCACGGCACTTCTGCCATCCTTGGCGCGAATCTCGACAAACAGGTCCATTACCGCTATGCGGGTCTTCAGATCCAGTGACGAGAATGGCTCGTCGAGCAGCAGGAAGTCAGATGGGTAGGCGAAGGCCCTGGCGAGGGCAACCCGCCTGCGCTGGCCTCCAGACATCGCGGGTGGCATCGAGTCTGCCTGATCCTCGAGCCCTACTGCGGAAAGGGCCTGCCACGACAGACTTTGCGCCCGGGAGGCTTCAATGGATGGCCGCAACACAAACGCGATATTGTCGCGCGCGCTCATCCAGGGCAGCAGCCGATCTTCCTGAAAGACATAACTGGCCCGGCTATCGGCGAATCCGTCTATGTTGCCCGCATAGTCATGGTCGAGCCCTGCCAATATGTTGAGCAGCGTCGTCTTGCCACACCCTGATGGTCCCAGCACCACGGTAATGGCGCCTTCGGGTATGGCGAGGTCGATGCCGGCAAGGACCGGTGCCGATCCGTAGTGCTTCTCGAGCTGACTTATCGTGTATGACACGCGATCCTCCGCGCCAACCTGTCAAAGATCGCATCGCTGATGGCGCACAGGATGACACCGGCGGCGGCCCAGGCGAACACCTCAGCTGTTTCCAGCGCCATTCTGGCATTCTGCATCCCGGTACCGAGTGCGTGGTCAGGCATGCTCAGGACTTCGCCGGCGACGACCACCTTCCAGGATAGCCCCACGGCGTTCCGTGCTGCGGATATGACGTGCGGCATTGCCGATGGCACCCGAATCTGGAAGAGCGCCTTGCGCCTTGAAACGCCGAATGAATTGGCCATCGCGATCAGCCCGGGATCCGCGGCCCTGATGCCCGCGGCGACATCGGCCGCGACGACGGGAAACGCCATCACCACTGCGGAGAAGACTGGCACGATTCCGGCCGGGAACCATATCAGCGCCAGCAATATCACCGCGAGCACCGGTGTGGCGCGTACTATTGTCAGGCCCGGTGCCATCAGGGCTTCCACCCGCCGTGATGCTCCGCCGGCGAGTCCAAGTGCCAGCCCTAGCGCCATCGATATGCCAAAGGCAGCCAGGCCGCGCCCGGCTGTTGCGGCGAAGGCCGACGCGAACCTGGCTGTCGTCGCTACCCGCGCAAGGGTCTGCAGCACGCGTTCCGGCGCGGGCAGGACGATGTCGGCGCCGATGCCGATGGAAGCCAGTTTCCACAACGCGACGATGACTGCCAGCGCCAGGAGCCCATCCACCCTGGATGCCGTGCCGTCACCCAGTGGCTGGGCCCGGCGTGCCTTAGCGCTTGACGCTGGCGTACCAGGCCTCATCCGGCAGTCTCGAGCCAATCGACGCTGGTGCGGCCGCCAGGAAGACAGACAGCAGGGCTTCTATCGAGGGGCGCGCCTCACGCGCAGGAATGAACACAAAGGCGCAGGAAGGAATGGCCGCAGTGGCGATTGGTGCCTTGAGCCCCATGTCATACTGCTCTACCAAGACGCCAGCGGCGGCTGGATCGCCGAGCACACTCGATATCGAGGCCTTGTAGTCGGCGAGGAGAGCAGCCACGGCTCCCGGCCTCTCGGCAACGAGGCGCGTCCGGATGACGAATACGCTCATCGGATAGTCAGCCTGTCCTGTCACCTTCGACCAGAGTGCCGATAGCGAGAACGGTACTCTGGCCTGGGCGTTGCCCTTGAGCGCCAGGGTTGCGAACGGCTCCGGCAACACGGCGATTGAGACTCGACCCGCGGCTACGCTGGCGGCCAGCTCGGGGTATGGCATGCTGAATATCAGATGGGCATCCTTGTCGGCATCGATGCCAAAGTGCGGCATGATCGCGCGAAGGATGTATTCCGGTGTGGCTCCCTGGCCGGCAACATAGACGTCACGACCCTTGAGGTCGGCAATCGACATAATCGACGCGTCTGTCGTCACCACCTTGACCATGCCGTTGCCAACCACCGCGAGCAGGCTGTACTGCTGGCCGGCGTTATAGAGCTTTGCGGCCATGTTGACCGGCAGGACCGCTGCGTCCAGCTCGCCGGAGAGCATCTTGGCCACCATCGCATCGGCAGAGGCAACGCCCTGGATGGCAAACCTGGCATTGTCGGGCAGCACAGGGTCAGCCTCGAACAGGCGAATCGCTCCGATGCCGGTAGGGCCCTTGATAGCGCCGATCTGGATGACTATGGGCTCAAGCGTTGGCTGACTCTGAGCCGTGCCGGATCCGCCGGATTTGCCGCCCATGGCGGCAAGGGGCATAAGGCATGCACTTGCGACGAGCAATGCCAGAATCGATCGTTTCATCGTAGTTCCTTTCAATCTCGCAGACGATAGTACCATTCTTGTCAGGAGTGGAACAAGCGAATGTGGCGTATACAACGCCGCAACCATACCGCTTTCCCCGGCGACGATTATCCAATATAGTAGAATCATGCGATGCGATGTCTGCGGTTCGAGCGACCAGGTTTTCTTCATCAAGCCCGATGGCTCGGATGGCGAACTGCATCTGTGCAGGGCGTGCGCCATCGAGCGCGGATACATGGGCGATGCGGCAGGCCAGCCTGTGACCGCTTGCCCGGTCTGCGGCATGACCATCGATCGCCTCCGTTCCGGCGGAAAGCTTGGGTGCCCAAGTTGCGCCGTCACGTTCAAGCCGGAAATTCTGGCCATGCAACGACGAGCGAGCCGGGCTGGCCGCTACGAGGGCAAGGTTCCCGAAGACAGGCATCACGGCCTGGCCAGTCAGGCGCTCGGCGCCCTGAATGCAGAGCTCGAGGCCGCCATCCAGTCGGAGCACTTCGAGGAAGCGGCACGCATACGTGACCGCATCAAGGCCTCGCGGAGCCTGCACTCATGAGGCTCAATTCGCCGAGCATCGCGCCCGTCTCCAGAGGATCATATCCAGAGTTCGACGTGGTGATACGGTCGACGGTCTCGCTTGACAGGAATGTCGAAGGCATGCGCTTCCCGCACGCCCTCGACGATGTGCAGCGGCGCAACCTCGGGCTGCAACTCTGTGCGGCACTGCGGGTCACGGGTTTTGTCGTGGCCCAGTCAGTCGAGCTTGCTCCCTCGTTCAAGTCGGCACTGGCAGAACGGGAGCTCTATTCCAGGCCATATCTTCTGGACGACACGAATACCGTGGCGCTCAGCGAGAGGCTGCCTGCGTGGGCTACGATCAACGATAGCAACCACCTCTCGCTCCATGCCTTTCATCCCGGCCTTGACACGACCGCAGCATGGCACGATGTATCCGCCTCGGAAGACGCGTTGCTCGCGGCCAGCGGGGCGATACACTGGGCGTTTGACGCCGATCTTGGGTATGTCATGTCGGAGGCGGGTTTCTGTGGCACCGCGTTGGCGGCCTCTGTCATCATCCATGCCCCTGCACTCGTCATATCCGGACTCGCGGAGACGGCCTTCAAGCGGGCGATGGAGGCTGGCTTCATGGTCTCAGGGGCATACTCCGGACTGGGCGCCTCGGCCGGCTCGCTCTTCGAGCTATCGCTACCCAGGGCGTATCATGATCCAGAGCGCACAACGCTGGCCCGACTCGATGCCGCCGCCCGCGCCCTTGCCGAGTACGAGCGCCGTGCCAGAGAGCAATTGCTGCATGACAGTCCCTGGGAAATTCTCGATGTCATGGGGCGGGCGTTGGGCAGCGCGCAAGGCGCACGGATGCTTGCCCGCGATGAGGCTGCGGATATCGTGTCGGGACTTCGCCTGGGTGTTGCCATGGGCGTGCTGGCCGGCATCGATCTGGCCGATGTCGGCGAACTCTGGGTTTCCATGCGTACGAAGCCATCATCGACCGACAGCAGTGAGCCGCAGCCTGCCGATAATGAACCAGAGACAGCCATCAGAGCGCGCGTGTTGCGTCATGCCACGGCAAACGTCGGCTTTGTAGAGAGGTATCGTGATGTTTAAGGGTTTGACCAAACGCGCTCAGCGGATTCTGACCGTGCTGGCCCAGGAAGAGGCCAGGCGATTCCATGCCGGAGAACTTGCTCCCGAACACGTGCTTCTGGCTATCCTGCGCGAAGGAGAGTGCACAGGCTTTCGGATGCTGGCCTCCATGAAGATGGACCTGCGGGAACTCTCCATCGACCTTGAACGGGCGGCCTCCGGCAGAAAGGGCGGATTCCTGCTTGGCGACGCGCCACTGTCGCGCAGGCTGAAGTCAATGCTTGAGACTGCGGCGGAAGAGGCCCGGCTGATGGATGGCGAGTATATAGGAAGCGAGCACCTGACCATCGCGGCCGCGCGTGAGAGTGGCTCCATTCTTGAGCACTTTCTGACGCGGTACGGTGTGTTTTATGAACAGCTCAGGGCAGCACTCAGGTTGCTGTCTGCGGGCCGGCAGGAGCCTGAGGCCGGAGAGGCCGACAAGCCCGGAACACCCGTGCACGGTGCATCGACACCACTACAAGCGGCTTCACCCTCGGCCCAGAAGCGGTTGTCGGGTGGTGCGACACCCCTGCTCGACGAGCATTCGCGTGACCTGACAGCCTGGGCCCGCGAAGACAGGATCGATCCGGTGGTCGGCCGCGAGGAAGAGACGCGCCGTGTCGTGCGTATACTGTCGCGCCGGAGCAAGAACAACCCGGTGCTCATAGGTGATCCTGGAGTCGGCAAGACGGCAATCGTGGAAGGCCTTGCGCTCAGGATGGCTCGCGGCGATGTGCCCGATGGACTCCTGGGGAAGCGGCTCCTGGTGCTCGACATGGCTTCCATCGTCGCCGGCACCAAGTATCGCGGCGAATTCGAAGAGCGGCTGAAGCGCATCATGAAGGAGATAGCCGCGTGCGGCAACGTCATCCTGTTCATCGACGAGCTGCACACAATTATCGGGGCAGGCAGCGCCGAAGGCACCATCGATGCGTCCAATATGCTCAAGCCGGCCCTGTCGCGCGGCGAGCTGCAATGTATAGGCGCCACGACGCTTGATGAGTATCGCAAGTACTTCGAGAAGGACGCGGCACTGGAACGCCGGTTCCAGACGGTACTGGTCGAGGAACCGACAATCGAGGAGACCATAGCAATTCTGCAAGGCATACAGGAACGCTATGAGCGTTACCATGGCATACGGTATGCCCGCGACGCGGTTGAAGCCTCGGTGCGGCTCGCGGAACGTTATGTCAGTGATCGCTTCCTGCCCGACAAGGCCATCGACGTGCTCGATGAGGCCGGAGCCAGGAAGAAGGTGGAGAGTCCGGTGCATGGTCCCGAGCTTGGAACCATAGAATCGGAGATACGCAGACTGACCGAAGAGAAGTTGGCACTGGTGTCTACGCAGAACTACGAGAAGGCCGCCGAAGTGCGCGATCGTGTCCGAGAGCTGAAGCAGGAGCTTGAAACCCTGAAGGCCAGGACCATCGCATCGAGCGGAAGCGCCGCAATCGTCGGTGTCGATGATGTGCGCACGGTGGTATCAGAGATGACCGGTATTCCGGTGGAGCGGATAGCCGATGGCGAGTCAGAGCGCCTCACGAGCCTGGAAGCCGAACTGCATCGCCGCGTCGTGGGGCAGGACTTCGCCGTAAAGGCACTTGCATCGGCGGTCAGGCGATCACGGGCAGGCATATCCGATCCTCGCAGGCCGCTGGGGTCGTTCATATTCCTCGGACCCACCGGCGTCGGCAAGACGCTGCTCGCGAAGACGCTTGCGGAGAGCCTGTTTGGCAGCGAAGACGCGCTGATACGCATCGATATGTCCGATTTCATGGAGAAGCACAACGCCTCGCGGCTCGTCGGGGCTCCGCCCGGTTATGTCGGGTATGACGAAGGCGGCATGCTGACCGAACGGGTCAGGCGCAAGCCATACAGTGTCGTGCTGTTCGACGAGATAGAGAAGGCCCATCCGGACGTGTTCAATCTGCTACTGCAGCTCCTTGAAGAAGGGGAATTGCGCGACAATCTGGGCCATGCGGTCTCGTTCAGGAACTGTGTCATCATCATGACCAGCAATGCAGGCACGCGTGAGCTGACACGGGGTGCCCGACTGGGCTTCGGAGCAGAGTCGAACCGGTTTGACTATGGCGCGGTCAAGTCGGCGGCGCTTACGGAGCTCAAGCGTCTCTTCAATCCTGAATTCATCAATCGTGTCGATGAAGTGGTGGTGTTCCATCCACTTGACCAGCAGCAGGTACGACTGGTGCTCGATCTTGAATTGTCACATCTGCGCAGGCGGCTCGCGGAACGGGGCGTTGCCATCGATCTGGACCGCAAATCGATTGATCTGCTTGTCGAGGATGGCTATGACGAGGCCTATGGCGCGAGGCCGATGCGGAGGCTCATCACCAAGCTGATAGAAGACCCGCTTGCGGCGATCATGGTCGAAGGTTCATGCCCGCCAGGCTCGACAGCCAGGGTTCGGGAGAAGGACCGGACGCTTGCAATCAGGATTGTGGCTCCGAAGCGGCTGGCGCCGGTCAAGGCCGGCGATCATTGAAGCGGCAAGCCGCGCGGCTCATTCGTCGTCCCTGCCTATGAGACGTCTGAGTTCGCGCAGGCGTGGTTCATCAATCTTGATGTGCAGGTTTTTTTCCTGGGTCGGCAGCACCAGTCCCTTGGGGCCGTTCTTGGCCCTGCGCAGGTACTTTGCCTGGGTGTAATACAGATCGCCAGCTCCGGCCGATCTGCCCTTGGAGTAGTGCAGTGCCAGAGTACCAGCATCGATCATGATTTCAAGCGGTACGCTCTTGCCCGGCCGGTTCTTCACAAAGACGTATGATCCCGCATAATCCCGCGCATGGAACCATAGGTCGTTGCCGCGTATATGGCGGCGCAACAGCTCATCGTTCTCTGCAGCTGACCTGCCAACGAGGATAAGCCACCCATCACGCTCGAGGGAAAGCCCGGGATAGCGCTTGGGCGCCTGTGATGGAGCGGTCTTTCGCCGTGCAAGAAAGGCTCGTATCGCATAGGGATTCTGCTCTGCTTCAATTCGCGCCCGTTCGATGGCGAGCGTTTCAATCATCGACGTCACTTCGTTCAGCTCGGCCTGCGAATCGGCGGCGCCTGACCTGGCCTTCTTTGACTTCTCGTACCAGCCGCGTGCATTGTCCAGAATGCTGTGTGCAGGATCGATTTTGATTACGACGGAGCCGCCGCGATAGAAATCGTCGAGCGTCACCGTGCTGCCATTGATCGTAGCAGCCTGGCTGGCCATGAGGATGTCGCCGAGTTCCCGGTACCGCTCGGCATCCGCTGCATCGGCGATCGCATGCTGGAGGGCGGTTGAGCGTGCTGACAGGCTGGCCTGTCGCTGGTCAAAGTACTTGCATGCCTTTTCGAGCAGGGCCACTCGTGACAACTCGGAGCCATGCTCGGCGTAGTATGCATCTACCCGCTCACTGAAGGTACCGACTCCGGGCAGGTCGCGGACGACGAACTCGCGCCGCGGCGCATCGCCTGTGGTCGGGGTATAGTGCCCGCCGGTCAGCTCGCCCTTGGAAGGCTTCCTGGCCAGGGCATCGATGATGGTGCCGTCGGGCTTGGTCAGAATGAGGTTTGCGGCTCCGGACCACAGCCGGGCATACAGCAGGCACGCCTCGTCGTCCCTGCCTATGGCCAGCTTGACGATGCGCTCCGAGCCGAGTTGCTCGATCGATTCCACCCTGGCCCCGCGTATGTGCGACCGGAGCAGCTCCATGAAGCGTTGCGGCTTCTCCGCCTTGGGCACGGGCATGGTCGTCGCGTGCAGCCGGCAGGCGCCATGGGCCACGCAGAACAGCAGTTCAGTCGCCACGCCCGGCTTGTACAGCGAGAGCACCAGCGTGTCGTACGATGGCTGCACGATCTTCTGTACCTGCGCCCCAACAATGTCGAGCTCGGACAGGATCAGGTCTATCTCACGCCAGTTCAGCGACATGGTGCCCCGCTCGTGTGTTCATGTCCTTGGCGCCCGTATTGGCCGGACCTTTCAGGCGCCGTGGCAGTGCTTGTACTTCTTGCCCGAGCCACAGGGGCACGGATCGTTGCGGCCAACCTTCGGATAGGTGCGCACCACCGTGGCATTGCGCGGAGCCGCTCCCTGGGCCATGGCCCCGGAACTTGCCTGCGCCTTGGCTTCCTGCGCAGCGTCCGCTCCGCCAAACCGCCCGACCTCGTCGTGCCTGGTCTCGCCGCCTGTGACGACGGGCCTGATGCTGCGGTCTTCCTGCCTCTGGATGCGGACGAGGAACAGGGTGCTGGCTACGCTGCGCCTGATGTCCTCGATCATCGCCTCGAACAGGTCGAACCCCTCAAGCTTGTACTCGAGCAGAGGATTCTTCTGGGCGTAGCTTCTCAGGTAGACGGCCTCGCGCAAAGCCTCCATGTTCTCGAGGTGGTCAAGCCAGCGCTGGTCTATCGCTGCCAGATACTTCCATCGGAGGAAATGGTTGAGATTGTCGGTGCCGGCCATCGCCAGCTTCTCTTCCATGTCGCGATCGAGCTCGGCATTGGCCGCCGCCCTCAGCGTCTCGGCATTCCTTGATTCTACCGAATCGGACTTGAACGGCAACTGGAATCCGAAGGCTTCCTTGAATGAGTCCTGAAGCGCTATCCACGCGCCCTTGGGGTCGCTCTTCGAACCATCGGCGAGCGCATCGAGGAACACGTCAACCATCTCGCGCGCCGTACCCATCACGCGCGCGGCTATGTCCTCATCCTTGATGATGGTATCGCGCTGTGCATAGATGAACGAACGCTGCTGGTTCAGCACATCATCGTACTCGAGCAGGTGCTTGCGTATGTCGAAGTTGCGCTCTTCAACGCGCTTCTGGGCGTTCTCCATGGTCCTGTTGAGCAAGGGGTGATATATCGGCTCGCCTTCCTTCATGCCTACCTTCATCATCAGGCCCTTGAGGTTGGCTCCACCGAACAGACGCATCAGGTCATCGTCAAGCGAAATGAAGAAACGAGACCGGCCCGGGTCTCCCTGACGACCGGAACGGCCACGCAACTGGTTGTCGATACGCCTTGATTCGTGGCGTTCGGTACCGAGCACGTACAGGCCGCCGGCAGCCTTGACCTCTTCGTAGTCCTTGAACCAGGTCGTGTATTCCGCCGCCAGTGCCGCATGGTATGTTGCCTCATCGGCTGAGGTACCGGCTTTCTTGTGGGCCCTGTACTCGGGGTTGCCGCCAAGCTTGATGTCGGTACCGCGGCCGGCCATGTTCGTCGCAATCGTGACGCTACCCTTGGCTCCGGCCTCGGCTATGATCGTCGCCTCGCGCGCGTGATTCTTGGCGTTCAGCACCTCGTGCCGCACGCCGCGCCGCGTCAGTGCCGCCGACAGCCGTTCCGATTTGTCTATGCTGACGGTGCCTACGAGCATGGGCTGGCCCTTCGCGTGAGCCTCCACGATCTCGTCGCAGATTGCCTCGAATTTCTCTGCCTCGTTGAGGAATACCAGATCGTCCTCGTCGAGCCGGGCGACCGGCCGGTTTGTCGGTATGACAACAACGTCGAGTTCGTATATTTTCTGGAACTCCACAGCCTCGGTTTCGGCCGTTCCAGTCATGCCGGCGATCTTGTCGTACATGCGAAAGTAGTTCTGGAAGGTAATCGTGGCCAGTGTCCTGTTGCGCCTGGCTATCTTGATCCGTTCCTTGGCCTCGATCGCCTCGTGGAGGCCATCCGAATAGCGGCGTCCATGCAGGATGCGTCCCGTGAACTCATCGACGATCTGGACGAGGCCATCCTGGACGACATACTCCGTATCCTTCTGAAACAGGTCACGGGCCCTGATGGCCTGGGTAAAGTAGTGTACGAACTCGAAATTCTGTTCGTCAAAGAGCGAACCCTGTATCAGGCCCCGCTTCTTGAGTGCCGTTTCCATCTTGGCCAGACCATCGGACGTGAAGGAGACCTTCTTGTTCTTCTCTTCTATCTTGTAGTCACCATGGAGCTCTTCGCCCTGTTCCTCTTTCGGGTACTCGCCGGTTCTGGGGTCCTTGTCGACCTCTACCATCTGCGGCGCCAGCCGTGATACCTCATTGATCTTGTAGGTGTCATCTTCGGCCGCTCCCGATATGATGAGCGGTGTTCTGGCCTCGTCTATCAGAATCGAGTCTATTTCATCGACGACGCAATAATGGTGTCCACGCTGAACCCGGCTGGACGGATCCATAGCCATGTTGTCGCGCAGGTAGTCGAAACCGAACTCATTGTTTGTGCCGTAGGTGATGTCCTGGGCATAGGCCTTGCGCCTGGCATCGTTGTCCATGTTCGACAGTATCGCGCCGACGCTGACGCCCAGATATGAATAGACGGCGCCCATCCAGCCTGCGTCGCGCTCGGCCAGGTAGTCGTTGACCGTGACGACATGGACGCCCTTGCCGTCAAGCGAATTGAGGTAAGCGGCCGAAACCGATGAAAGGGTCTTGCCTTCGCCTGTCTTCATTTCGACTATCTTGCCATCGTGCAGCACGATACCGCCCAGTATCTGCGTGTCGAAGGGACGCTCGCCGAGTACCCGTCGCGCCGCCTCGCGGGCCAGTGCAAACGCGTCTGGCAGCATGGCCTCCAGCGTTTCGCCAGCGGCGATGCGTTGTTTGAATTCCGCCGTCTTTGCAGGGAAATCTTCCGGTTTCAGAGCCATGGCCCAGGCCTCGCGTGCGTTGACCGCATGGAGCCGGGGCAGAAGTTCTTTAATATCTCGCTCGCGCTTAGAACCAAAGAGCGCTGTCAGGGGGTTGAACGCCATGACTGTTAATCTATATCTTTTCAGGATGAGCGGTCAAGGCGAACCGCACCATGGGGCGGAGGTCTTTGCGTGCTAAAGAGCTATCGTGGAAAACGGGTTGCGGCCGCGACTGTTGGCCTGATCATCGGGCTTCTTTTCAACCTGGTATCATGCGCTGACTCCAGAACCGTTACGACCTTGCAGCGCGAGCCGCTGTTCTCTCTGGGGTATGGCGTCCTTGAAGACCAGCTGAACCTTTTCAATCTTGACAACAAGGCGCCGCCTCAGAAGACCAGGCTGGCCATGCGTGACGGCATCTTCTTCGTATCGAATGGCAATGCCGCCAAAGTCCTGACCCTGTCTTCATTCGGCGACCTGCTCGCGATGGTATACAACCCTGACAAGAACCCCCCGCCCGTTACGCTGCAACCCGCGCAGGCCGGTTCCGCCGTGCAAGGCCGTACCGCCAGGCCATACCCGTTCTCGGCGCCAGGCGAGATCGCCGTTGATTCAAAACGCACCATCTTCGTAGAGGATCGGGTGCCGGAGAACAGGCGTTCCTACGACGACGGAATAGCCGCGAGCCTGGAGTTTGTGGTGCTGCGGTTCTCGCGTGATGGCGAATACCTGGACTATTTAGGACAGGAAGGTGTCGGTGGCACGCCGTTTCCCATGCTTTCCGGCCTGTACATAACGCCATCAGACGAGTGTATCGTCGTTTCGTTGACCGGGGTCGGTTGGAGCATCTTCCGTTTTGATCCGCGCGGCACGCTGATGTCGACGATATCGGTCAAGCGCGACGATCTTCCTCGGCCTCCCGAAGAGTCATCGAGTATTGCATCGATGGACAGCATCGTTGCCGCGCCTTCGGGCTCAGGGCTGCTCCTGAAGATAGACTACTACCGCGAGGTGATAGACCAGGAGACGCACACGCAGGCGGGCATCGACTTCTCGTCGTCCTGGGCCTGGCTGATGGATGGGTCGACCGGAAGTTATACCGAGCGCTACGAATTGCCAGGTTTCGAATCGATAGCAGAACACAAGCACGACGACCAGCGCGTGCCGCGCGCGTGGCAACTGGCCGGAGCGGCCGCCGGGCAGATATTCCTGATGGCAGCCGATGATGACGGCTCTACATACTATGGCCTCTTCGATATGCATACGAAGTCATTCAGACGTTTCTCGTTGCGCATCGATCCCGACGAAATGCAATATACGGCATTCTCGCTCTCTCCGGATGGCATCCTGTCGGCGATGCTTGGTTCGCCTTATGAGGCCCGATTCGTCTGGTGGCGTTTTGACAAGATGATCGGAGGCTTGGCCCGGTGACGCCGCTCGGTACGCTCTCCGAGGCGCTGATGCTCGACCGCGGGGCCGCCGAGGCGTCGGCTCTTTCCGATGACGCGCGCATGGAGTCGGCGGCTCGGGGGATGGTGGCGGCCCTGGGGGCAGATCCCGATCTGATGGCAGCGATCCGCAACTCATCGGTTCCGGCCGTCGGACTATGCGGTAATGGCAACAATGGTGGCGATACACTGGCCGTGCTCAGGCAACTGGCCGATTCCGGGCTGACCGGGCTGGTCGCCATCATGGGAGCGGCTTCCAGTGCGCTGCTTGAACGGCAGAAGGCAGCGGCCGTGGCCGCCGGTGTGGCGATCGTGCCTCCCGAGGAGGCCGAAGCGGCAATTCTGGTCTCGCGGGCTGGCGTCATCATCGATGGCATTGCAGGCGCAGGGTATCACGGACCGCGGCGCCAGTCGTTGTCAGCGCTCTTTGGGCTGGCCGGGCTGGCACGTTGCCCGGTTGTCGCCGTCGACATCCCCTCCGGCCTCGGCCCGCTTGCATCGCCCGACCTTGACCCTGAACCACCGATGCATTCGGCCGTAACCCTCTGTGTCGAGCCAGTCAAGGCTGAACTGTATTTCCCGGGTTACAGGAGTTCTGCTGGCCGCGTGGAAGCCATTGGCGGCGTATTCGCGCGCGCATCGTCCAGCGAAACCGGAATCCAGCTCCTTGACGGCGACGACATGGAGCGCTTGCTTCCGAGCCTCGACCCGGACAGCCACAAAGGCACCCGCGGGGCCCTTGGCGTGTATGCCGGCGCAAGCGGTTCGACGGGTGCTGCCGTACTCTGTTCCCGTGCGGGTGCTGCGGCTGGCGCCGGCAGCGTCACCTTGATGGCGCGCGACGAGATTCTGGGCACGCTGTCGGGCATGCTGGTATCGCAGATGGTCCGACCCATTTCCGATCCAGGGAACCGTCACTTCTCGGCCCTGGTAGCCGGGCCTGGTTGGGGTATCGATGCGCTGTCGAGGCGCCTGCTGGATGGGTTGTGGGATGCCGATGTTCCGCTCGTGCTCGATGCCGATGCCCTTGCCCTGCTGGCCGAGCGCCCGGTTGCGGTACGGCGGCATCCACTGGTGATCACACCGCACCCAGGCGAATTTGTGGCTGTAGCGGCGGTGGCCCTTGGCCTCGATGCCGCCGAACCGTTGATCAGGGAGCGCCTGCAACGCCGTGCGCGTTTTGACACCGCTGCCATTGTTCGGGAAACCGCCGCCGCACTGGGCGCGGTCGTCATCCTCAAGAATTCGGTTACCTGGATAGGCGGACCAGGCGGGGCTCTCGCTGTATGGGATGGGCGCAATCCGGCGATGGCGACTGCAGGCTCGGGTGACGTGCTGGCCGGACTCGTCGGTGGACTTCTGGCGCGTGGTGCAAGTCCATTCGATGCGGCGAGGGCGGCGGTGATCGTGCATGGACTGGCTGGTTGCGCCGCGGTCACGCAGGGCTTCTTCGACGCCGAGGCCCTGCTTGCACCTGCCGCCGCACTGGCCTATGCAAGGAGACCCGATGGAAACGCGTGACAAGGGTCAACCCACCTTCTACTATAGCAGGGAGAAGCGCCTCGAGAAGGCGAGCGACAATGCCCGGTTCGTGGTAGACCACTATGGCAAGAGGCGGCAGGGCATGATCAAGACCCTGACTGCAACGCCAGGACTCATGTTCCTGTTCTTTGCGGTCGTGTTCATGATCATGGCCGCGACCGTGCTTGGCTTCGTCGCAGGGCGGCAGGACAGCGGCTCCGTCGATGGCAATGCCCTGTCGGCCAAGGCTCTCTGGTTCGAAGGCAACGTCTATGTTACCGTTCGGCGGGAGCGACCGCTCTTCGGGGCCTCCAGGCGGTCGGCCGTCGAGATAAAGGCAGGCGATGGCATCGGATCGGTTGCCGGCATGATACAGGCTTCCGACGAGGATCTGCGGTTGCGGTTCTCAACACCGGCAAAACCGGACCGGATAGCGATCATCGCGAGCGCCACCAGGAGCGACGGCACCGTCGTGAGCATCGAACTCGCCGCCAGGGTCGAGTAGGACGGCACCGTCCCGCAGTCACGCCGCTATCCTTGACCCTGCCTATGGTTTTCGATATGGTTTGCTGATCGAAACTAGTACAAAATCGAGTCGAGGCTGAGCCGTTCGGCTCCATTGCTGCAAGAAATTTGTCCGAGGGCACAAGGAGGATGGCGCCATGGTACAGTTCTACCTGCTCAGCGTCCTCATGAATATCGTTGCTGGTTATGCACTTGTTTCATTCAACACTGAGCCGAAGGGGACAAAATTCGATGGCGTCAGGGAATTCCTGAAGGATTCGACCATACGTCTGGTGCTTGGTATCCTCTGTACGACTGTGGGATTCTTCAAGTTGCTGACGGTCATGCGCGGCGACATTCCGGTGATCGGCGACTTTGTGCCATCGGTAGCGGGTATGGCGGCTGGCTTTACGATGCTGCTCGAATTCTACAAGGCCAATTCCAAGGTCACCACCCAGACCCTCGAAAAGCTTGATTCCATCTTTGTCGCCAACAGCCGTATCGTCGGTATCGTCGCCATGTCCAGTGGCTTCGTTCATTTCCTGTTTGCCAACGTCTTGTTCCTGTAAATGAGATCGGTAGCCGGCATAGCGATACGTGGTCGCACGGTTTTCGTCGCCAGAAGGGTGGCCGGCGGCGAGATGGGTGGCAAGTGGGAGTTTCCCGGTGGCAAACTTGAGCCAGGCGAAACCGATGCCGAGGCCGCTATACGCGAGTATGAAGAGGAATTCGGCCTCTTCATATCGGCGGGACCGGTGATAGGCGAGTCGAAGTTCCGTAACAAGGGCAAAGACTACGAGCTGGCAGCGATCATGGTGATGTTCGGAGGCGAACCGGCTGTGTTGCGCGAGCATGATCGATGCGCATGGGTGGACCTGGACAGCCTGTCCGGGCTGGACCTGGCCGATTCGGACCGTTCGCTGTTGCCCTTCTTGTTACCGCTCGACGTCATCACCTGAATCGAAGAGGCCCAATTCCGGCTTCTCATCCGGACCGGCCGGCTGGTTCAAGAGTATCTCCACCCGGGCCTCAATCCTGTCCAGATCCTTTTCCAGACTCTTTGAAAGTTTGACACCCTCCTCGAATACTGCTACTGCCTCTTCAAGTGCCAGCTCCGGTTCCCTGATGCGCTCGGACAGTTCCTCGAGGCGCTGCAGCCGCTCTTCAAAATTTTTCATGACCGGACCTCCGTGATGCGTGCGTCAGCCTCGCCGACAGAAAATGCTATGGTGATGGCGTCGCCGGCGGCGACCTCCGATGCGGCGCGGACCGCCTGCGCTCGGCCAGACCGCCTGACGACCGCGAACCCGCGCGAGAGGATAGCCATCGGGTTCGATGCCTGTACGACCGACTCTGCCATGGACATCCTGTGGCGCGAGCGCGTGCAGGCGTCGCGGACGCCGTGCATCAGCGTCTCGCGGGCATCATCGAAGCGCTGGCGGAACGGCTGCAGCGCGCGTTCCAGTCGCAACTCCAGGTGCTCGGTGGAGAACGCATCGACAAGCATGCGGGCTCGTTCCAGTCTCGCCCGCATGCTGACCGCCATCGTTTCGGTCGCGTTCCGCACGCGATCGACTGCCGAGGCCGCGCTGTCGGAAACCAGTTCAGCCGCGGCGCTCGGGGTCGGTGCGCGCAGGTCTGCCGCGAAGTCGCACAGGCTCCAGTCTATCTCGTGGCCGACGGCGCTTATCACCGGTATGGTCGACAGGGCGACCGCCCTGACGACCGCTTCGTCAGAAAAGGCGAGCAGGTCCTCGATTGACCCACCACCACGCCCGACGATGATGACATCGCCGAGGCGGTATCGATTGGCTGTCTCTATCTGGCGGACTATCGCCTCGGGTGCCTCGTCGCCCTGCACGAGCGCGGGCAGTATCGTGACCCTGATGCCGGCGTTGCGACGGCCCAGCACTGATAGTATGTCGCGGAGGGCTGCTCCGGTGGGGGATGTGATGACGGCGACCCTCGATGGAAATGCCGGTATCGGCCGCTTGCGTTCGGCATCGAACAGCCCCTCGGCCGCGAGTGCTCGCTTTCGCTCCTCGAGAATCGCCAGAATGTCGCCGGAACCGGCCGCCGTCATCGAATCGACGACAAGCTGGTACTGGCCGCGCGCCGCATAGACGCTCAGCGCGCCACGGGCCCTGACCAGGTTGCCGTCCGCTGGCCTGAAACCCAGCCGTGCCGCGCGACCCCGGAACATGACGGCCTGCATCGAGGCAGTCTCGTCCTTCAGCGTGAAGTAGACATGTCCGGAGGCCGCCGGCCGCCAGTTCGATATTTCGCCTTCCACCGTCACCGATGGCAGCGATTCCTCGAGCATGTTCTTTATTATCGAGGTCAGCGCACTGACCGACAGTACTGCGTCGTCCGGCATGTCGGTACTGTAGCCCAGCCTGACATTCAGGCGCAAGCATGCGGTGGAAAAAGGGCGCGACATCATGTATAACCATAGGTATGAGACGCTTCGCAGTTACCCTCGCAGCACTCGTGGTATTCGGCGGCGCAATCTTTGTGATCGGCTGGTTGCCCGTGCGGGTAAGGCCTGGCTGCTATGCCGTCATCGTCACGAAGACTGGCGGTGTCGATCCGAAGGTGCTTGCGCCAGGGCGGTTCCGCTGGAGCGCGGCCGCCTTCCTGCCCACCAACGTGCGGCTCATCACGTTTTCGCCGGCTCAGGCGGAACGGCGTGTCGAGCTATCGGGGACGCTGCCTTCAGCGGCTGCCTACAGCGCCTTCATGGCAGGTGAGCCGGATTTTTCATATGCGATGACGATTCGCCTGATTGCCTCGCCCAGGCCGGCGGCCTTGCCCGAGCTGTTCGGCCGCTGGGGCATAGCTGACGACGCGGCGCTGGCGGCATGGCTCGATACGGAGCTTGACCTTGCCGCAGCCGACGTGCGCGGCGCCGTCTCCGGCATGGCGGGCGGCCCGGCCGCCGTCGATGGCCCTTCGCTTGTTGCGCTCGTATCCTCGCGCCGACCACTGATCGATGTCCGCGATGCCCAGGTGCTGTCATCGCGTGTTCCGGACATGGCGTTGTACAACGATGCCCGTCGCCTGTATGCCGCATACATCGAGCGGTTCCGCGCCTCGGTAGAGCCGGCCCTGGCCGCAGCCTCGTCAAAATCTGCAACCGAGCAGGTGCAGATCGACGTGCTGAAGCGCTATGGCGAGCTCCTGGAGCGCTATCCGGCGCTCATCGACTATCTGGCTATACAGGCGGGACAGCCACCGCGGACGGCGGGGCGCTGAACATGGATTACTTCTTCAACTTCGAGAAGATGGGCTACCTGAAGGGTGACAAGCCCGACGGATGCATTCTGTGCTTGGTCCGTGATGGTTCGCCCAACGTGGAGAGCCTCGTCGTCCATCAGACGCCTTTGACGATGGTGTCGCTCAACCTGTATCCGTACAATCCCGGACACCTGCTCGTGTTCCCGAAGCGCCATGTCCGGGACATACGGGAATTGAGCGATGATGAACGGACGGATATCGATGTGGTATCACGACTCTGCCTCGATGTGCTTGATCGCACCCATGGACCATCGGCCTACAATATCGGCTACAACATGGGGCTCACGGCGGGTGCCAGCATCGATCACCTGCACATGCATATCATCCCGCGGTATCCGCGCGAGATTGGCATAGCCGAACTGATGGCTGGCATGCGGGTGCTCGTGCAGAACCCGCTCGATACGCGGAGGCAGCTCGCTGCCGCCTTTCTGGAGATGTCCATGGAGGCGGGGGCCTGACGGGGCCCGGTCCGGGCTTGGATTACAGCGGAAGAATGACGAATACCGGCCGCTCCCCGGGATCGATTTCGATGCGTTCGACAACAGCCACGTTCGACACGCCGAAGTGACCCTGATCCCACCACAGCCCGTCGAGCGGCCACTTGAGTCCGCTGCTCTTCATGCCCGAGGCACCACCTGCGAGCGGGAAGACCGAGACGGTCGCTCCTCGGACTATATCGAAGTGGGCAGGTTCTTCCAGCCTGACTATGCGCTCCGAACGCGTCAGCCACTCGTCGGGGCCGTCGGGTCGCTCGAGCAGGCAACGAACCGCGAGCAGATGGTCCAGACGGCCGCCGCCGCCGCCGGCCAGCACGATGCGGCCAAATCCGCGCGACCGCAGTTCGCGCAGGCCTATCTCGGTATCGGTATCATCCTTGTCGCGCGGGAACGACAGCACGTCCGGGTACTCGGCAAGCACCAACGGGTCGGCTATGGAGTCCATGTCGCCTACGACGAGGTCGGGCTTGACGCCCCACGACCTCAGCACGTCGAGCCCCGAATCGGCGGCGCAGACGAATGAGAACTCGCCCATCCTCTGTTGTATGGCCCGCCATGGCGGCGCCTCGCCACCGGTCACGAGCAGGGCGCATCGTTGCATGTTCAATAGGTCGTCCCGTCCATCGCCTCGAACTGGGCACGAACGGTCTGCAGCCGTTCCAGTTCTCGATTGATGATGCGCTCGTAGTCGAGTTCACCGCCAGCTATGCGAAATGCCTCATCCTCCCAGAATTGCGCCTCGGGTAGATGTATCCACTTGATCGATTCGGCTTTGAGCGCCCAGTCCTTCGCCGTCGCCCAGTAGGCGAGGGCCGCCCTGTATGCGGTCTCGGCGGTTTTGAGGCTTTCCAGATTCTCATGCTTCCATGGAGCGTTGAAGAAATAGGCGACACGCTTGTCGAACTTCGAGCCCAGCAACAGGTGCTGCTCTATGAGCTTGAGGTCTATGTGCATGTTGAGCAGGTATCGATAGCGCTCCCAATGGCGCTGATCCTCGATCTTGGCGAGCGCATACAGGGGATTGCAGAAATCCGCCTTCTGGGCCTGCTCGAGCCAGTATATGTTCTCTATCGTATCATCAGGATACTGGATGTAGTGCGTGTGATAGAGGCGGAAGTATTGTTCCTTGAAGTACACGGGATAGGCCTGGAGCGCAATCGAGGCAGAGAAGATGACGATGCATAGTGCTGCTATTCGCTTCATACGCTTCTAGTATCGGCCGACTGAAGGCGCCGGTGTAGCAGTCCTTGCTACCTGGATGTGGCCAGCCTGCGTGTCAGGGGTTCCACGCTTGACCATATGTGCGCCTCGATAGAGTCCGGCGTCTCGTTTGCCGCTATGCGGATGATGGTCATGCCTGAATCCTGGAACGAGTCGATAACGGTGGCGTATGCCGATGCAACCCGTTTCTGGAATTCCAGGTTCTCGTAGATTTCGAACGCCGTCCTCGATGACATGCGCTCCATCGCTGTGTGCGGATCGAGCTCGAAGTAGAGCAGCAGTTCTGGAAGCGGAAACGAGGCGTTGAGCGAGCAGGGCAACTCGGGGCCG
>Ga0209467_1001089_pt1 | contig 26433 bp, 26 predicted proteins | sample Higcelwee11metaG_FD_187175 | JGI IMG/M metagenome (GOLD analysis project Ga0209467, IMG submission 187175) | Freshwater pond sediment microbial communities from the University of Edinburgh, under environmental carbon perturbations - High... | ecosystem: Environmental > Aquatic > Freshwater >... | reverse complement strand
GCCAGCATCGAGCGCAGCTCGTCGACTTGGGCCGCCCCGGCGACACAGCAGGCGTGCGCCGAGAGGTCGTCCTTGACGCGTTGCGGCATGGGCTTCACCGCGACGACGTCCGAGACGACGACGCGGCCTCCCCGGCGCAGCACGCGGGCCGCCTCGGCGTAGACTTGCGGCTTGTCAGGCGAGAGGTTGATGACGCAGTTGGACATGATCACGTCGACGGAGTTGTCGGCGACCGGCAAATGCTCGATCTCGCCGAGGCGGAACTCGACGTTGACGTAACCGCCCTTGGTGGTGTTGGCGCGCGCCTTGCTGAGCATCTCGGGGGTCATGTCCACGCCGATGACATGGCCGGTGCCGGCCATCTGGCGGGCGGCGAGGAAACAGTCAAAGCCGCCGCCGCTGCCCAAGTCGAGCACCACCTCGCCCGGCTTCAGCGCCGCGATAGCCTGGGGGTTGCCGCAGCCGAGCCCCAGGTTGCTGCCCTCTGGCGCGGCGTCCATGTCCGCCTGCGAGTAGCCGACTTTCGCCGACGCCGCCCCGTCGCCGAGAGCGTCGGAGTCGCGGCAGGAGCTTTTGCAACAGCTCGGCCCGCTTTTGGCGATCTCCGCGTAGCGGTCGCGGACGCTCTGACGGATCTGGTCTTTTTCCAATGTCTGGTCGCGCATGGTCATAAAGCTCCTCAGAGGTGTAAACTCTCCGGTAAACCGGACACGTATTCTCGGATTTCATCCCTCACTCGGCGGTAGCAGTCCAACGCCTCCGCCTCGGTCTTGGCGGCTTTGGCCAGTTGCGGCGGGTCGTCGAAACCCACGTGGACCACTTTTGCCTTGGCCGGAAAGAACGGGCAGGTCTCATGGGCATGGCCGCAGACTGTCACCACATAATCGAAAGTGATCCCGTCCAACGCGGCGAGCAGCTTCGATTTATGCCCGGAGATGTCGACTCCGGCCTCCGCCATCACCTTGACGGCGTTGGGGTTGAGCCCGTGCGTCTCAAGCCCCGCTGAATACGCCTCGATGACGTCGCCCTTCAGACGCCGCGCCCAGCCCTCGGCCATCTGGCTCCGGCAGGAGTTGCCGGTGCAGAGAAACAAAACTTTGAGTTTTTTGTCCATGGCGTCACCTCTTTAGTTGCAGCCGCCCTTGGGGCCGCAACCGCCGCGTTGGGGGCCGCAGCCAGAACCCGCTATCGCCTTGGTCAAATCGGCGAACATTTGGTTGGCGTCGACGGCGCCGACGTATTTCCCGGCGATCCGGCCTGGCGGCACCACCAGCAAGGTGACGGCCTCCTTGGCTCCGGCGTCCAATTTCAAGCGGGACAGGAAGTCTTTCGCCCCCGTGTCGGCGGGATCGACGGCGATGGCTTCGGCGAACCCGGAGATGCGCTTGTCGGCGACAAAAGCGGTGACGGCCTTGCTTGCCACGTCCGCGCCCTGGCTCTTGGCGTTCTGGACGCTGACCACCGCCACTTTCCCCTCTTGCATGACTTTCACCAACGCGGCCTCTTGCTTGCCGACCACGCTATCCACCAACGCCTTGGCGGTGACTTGCTCCGGGAAGCCGCCCGTCACCGCGCCGTTGGGCGCCACGGAGAGCGTCAGCGGCATGGGCGCCTTGGTGGCGTTGAAGCGGGCGACCACGTCGCTGTCGGCCTGGCTGTCCACGTCAAGCGTCACCACGCCAGCTTGTCCCTTCAATTCCGCGACCGCCTTGTCCACCTCTTGCCGCATGGTTTTGGCGGTGTCGGCCTGGCCTTTGTAAATGACGACGAAACTAGTCTTGCCGTCCTTGGCCAACTGCGCCATCGCGGCCGCCGCGGGAGTCTCCGCCCCGTTCGCGCCCAGCCCCGCCGCCACCATGGCCACGGCGATGGCCACGCCTTTGAAACTTTTCCTCTTGAGCATGTCAGTTCCCTTTCTGGGGTTTATTGCAACAATCCGTAGTCTGCCGATACACTTTTTCGCACAATGTCCGCTTGTCCATCGCTTCGATGCCGCGCAGACGCTCGTGGTCCGCCTGGAGGGCGGGGTCGTCCGCCAAGTTGGTCAAGAGCCATCCGAGCGCTCCGCGGACCGTCTTGTCCGCGGGGGCGTCGGCCAGGCGGTAATACATCCACTGCCCGGCCTTGCGCGACTCGACCAGCCCCGCCTGCCTCAAGATGGACATGTGCTTGGACACCGTGGACGGCGCCAGCTCCAACGTCTCGATGATCTGGCAGACGCACAGCTCCCCGTCCTTCAACAGCAGCAGCGCCCGGAGGCGGCTCCCGTCCGACAAGGCTTTGGTGATGTCCAGCACTCTCCGCAATTCTTATCTCCTATAATTCGTCACATAGCGAATTATATGGCGGCGCCGGCGTTTTGTCAACAGGCGCGTCCAGCGATCATTGGCTTTTTTTGGGGCGCCCGCTCTTCCCCCTCGCCATCTCCGCGTCAAGCGCTTGGTTCTTCCGCAAGAGGCCGTCCTCCATCTCGAAGGCTTGGTCGAAGACGTCCAGCGCCCGATGGTCATGGGTCACGACAACGACCCCGGTGTTCTGTTCATGGGCGACGTCGCGGAAGAGCTCCATGACTTGACGACCCCGCGCGCCGTCCAGCGCCGCGGTCGGCTCGTCGGCCAGCAGCAGTCCGGGGCGGTTGGCCAAGGCCCGGGCCACCGCCACCCGTTGCTGCTGCCCGCCGGAAAGCTTGGCGGGCAGATGCGTCGCCCGGTCCGCCATCCCGAGGTATTCCAGCAACTCCAGGGCGCGCTTCCGCGCCATGCGGGGCGGGGTGTCGTTGATCTCCATCGCCAACTGGACGTTCTCCACCGCGGTCAGAAAGGGGATCAGGTTGGCCTTCTGGAAAACGAAGCCCAAATGCTTGCGGCGGAAACTGCGGGCGTCCACCCGCAGCCGCCCGTCGAAAACCACTTGCCGCTCGATCACGATCCGCCCGGCGTCCGGCGGCCGGATCAAGCCGATGACGGTCAGCAAGGTGGACTTCCCCGCCCCGCTGGGGCCAAGCAACGCCACGATCTCGCCGCGGGCGACGTTCAGCGACACGTCGCGCAGCGCCACCACCTCGGTGTTGCCGCTGCCATACACTTTCGTCAGGCCGGACGCCTCCACGACTAATTCCGGCATGGCCGTCATGACAGCACCTCGCCCGGATCGACGCGGAGCGCCTTGACGACGCCCAGGAGGCTGGCCACCACGGAGACGAACAGCACGATCACGGCCAGCCGCAACAAGTCCTCCTGCACGATGACGACACGGCGCGGGAAGTGGGGGAACACCCACTCCCCCAGCAACCGGGCGATGAGGAAACCCAGGGCGCCCAGCAGCAACGCCTGCTGCATGATCAGCGCGAGGATCACCCGGTTCCGCGCCCCCATCAGCTTGAGCATGGCGATGTCGTGGAGCTTGTCCAGCGTCAGCGTGTACAGGATGAGCGCCATGATGACGGCGGACACGATGATGAGCAGGACGCGGAACAGCCCCAGTTGGCGGCGGGCCTTGTCCACCATCCCGCGCAACAACAGGTCGCGCTGCGCCGCATGGCTAAAGACGGACACGTCCGGCCAGGACGCGATTTTGGCGGCCACCACCGCCGGGTCGTGCCCGGGGGCGACATGGACGATGACCGCGCTGACCATCGAGGTGCCAAGCGCCGGGATTCCCGAGGACGGGCCCGCGGCGCGCTCGGCCATCTGCGGTTGGACGCTCCCCAAATCCATTGACCGCAGCCGGCCGACCCGGACGGCGCGCTCGGCGCGGATCGCCTCGCCGGGGAGGTCGAATTGCACGGCTTGCGCGTCGGGCAAGGTCAAGAACGCCATTGAGTCGCCGCCTGTCGAACTCATGCGGTTCGTGAGCCCGACGACCGTGTAGACATCTTTGCCCAAGGGGATGCCGTCCCCGATTTTCAGGCCGGACGACTTATCGGCCACCATCTCGTAATGGGCTTGTCCGAGGGCTCGCCCGGCGATTATGGGAAGCCATTGGCCGCGGTCGGACGGCCAGGACAAACCTTGGATGGTCAACCGCAACGGCTTGCCCCGATATTCCCGCTGGATGGTGTGCGAGATGAAGCCGCTGGCGCTGGACACGCCAGGGACGGCCAGCGCGCGGTCCTCCACGCTGCGCGGCAGACGGGAGAGCTCCGCGAACGGCCCGCGGGTGTTTTTCTGCACCACCCAGAGGTCGGCGTCGACGCGGTCCAGCAACAGCGTCGCCTCCTCGACCAAGCCCCGGTAGATGCCCCCCATCCCAATGACCAGCATCAGCAACAAACTGATGCCAAAGGTGGTCAGCACGAAGCGGCCGAAATTGTGACGGATGTCCTTGACCGCCAAGTTCATGGCTTGCCGTATCTGACCGGGCGCCCCTCAGGGGGCAAGTCAGCTCCCGGAGCGGCTCCGACCACGGTCTGGCCGGAGCTCAAGCCCTCGGTGACTTCCACTGTCCTCGCGTCCCCGCAGGCCCAGGGCGATTTTTTGCCATCTGGCCTTGCCGTCCTTGTCCAGCAGGACGCCCGGCTGCCCGTTGCGCCAGATGACCAGCCGCTGCGGGACAAGCAGCGCGTCGCCGCGCCGCCCGGTCTCGATGTACACTTCGGCCCGCTGCCCCACCGCCCAAGTCCCCGGCATTTTGGAGACGCCGACATCGACCAGGAACTCCCGCGTCTCCCGGTCCGTCTCCGGCGAGAGGCGCATGACTTTGCCCACCACGGGACTACCCGCGTTGGAGCGGAACACGACGCGGGCGGGCTGCCCCACCGCCAACGCCCCCATCGCCGTCTCGTCCACCCAGGCGGAAACCCAGAGCTGTTCGGTCGAGACCATGTCCAGGATCGAGCTTCCCGGGACCACCACCGAGCCGGGGTCGCGGTTGCGGCGCAACACCAGTCCGTCGAAAGGGGCGCGGAGGTCGGCGTCGCCCAACCGTTCCTGGTAAAAACGTAGGGACGCCTCGGCCTTGTTCACCGCCCGTTCCGCCTCGATCTTGGCCAGGAGCGCCCGGCTGAGGCTGGACTTGGCCACGTCATGGGACTCGACGGCCTTCTCCAGCTCGTTCTCCGCCGCCGCCTGGCTTTTGCGCAGGAGCGAAACCCGCTCGAAATTGGAGCGCGCCTGGACCGCGGTGGCGGTGGCGCTCACGATCTCGGCACCAAGCCGGTCGACTGTCGCCTTGGCGGCGGCCAAGTCGGCCTGGGCCACCTCCACCTGTTGCCGCAAATCGCCGTCGTCCAACTGGGCCACCAGCTGCCCCTTGGCGACTTTGTCGTTCTGGTCGACCAGCACCCGGACGAGCAACCCGGAGATCTTGGGGCTGATGGAGGCCCGCAGCTTGGCTTCGAGCGTCCCCGTCCCCATGACCTCGTCCACCAGCGCCCCCCGGACAACTTTGTGGGCCTGTGCCTTGACCGGAGAGAAGCGGAACCAGTAGACCAGGCCGCCAACGGCCACCAGAGCTATGACGAACTTCAAAAGCGTCTTGATCCTCACCCGGTTCCCCTTTCAGTTAAAACGTACCCCAAAGACGGCCTCGCCCAGACTCTTGCCGCCAAGCGCGACGTTGTCAGGAGAAATTCAGCCCGTAGATGTGCGTGAGGCAGTAATATATCCCCGCCAGGATGAACAGCCAACCCGCCGCGCGGCGGAACCAGAGGTCGATCTGGGTGAGGCAGTTGAAGGCTTTGCCCAGGTACTTGCCGCCGAACACGATCAGGAAGGCGAAGGCGATCACCGGCAGCGCCGTGCCGACCCCGTAGATCGTCGGCAACACCAGGTAGCTGCCGTTTTTCAGGGCCAGCGGCACCAACGCCCCGAAGAACAGCCCCGCCGACACCGGGCAGAACGACAACGCGAACAGCGCGCCGAGGGGGAGGGCGAACCACGTCCCGCGCTTCGACACCTGTTTTTGCAGTTTGTCGCCCGACAACTGGAGGGACATCCCCGCGCCCAGCATCCCTAGTAGGATCATGCCCAACAGGATCAGCAGCGGCCCGAGAATCTCGTTCAGATATAATTGCAGGAAGCGGGACGCCCCGCCCCCGGCCAGCAGCCCGGCGGTGATCCCGGCGCCCAGCCCCACGTAGGCCAGCGTCCGTCCCGCCGTGTACAAAAAGCCGGAGAGCAGCGCCCAATGGCCATGCCCCACGTTGCGGCCGATGAACGAGATCGCCGCGATGTTCGTGGCCAGCGGGCAGGGGCTGATCGCCGTCAGCAAGCCCAACCAAAAAGCGGTGAACAGGATATACCAGGTCATCTCGCCGCCTCCTTGCCGAGGAACGCCTCGACGGCCCCGCCCACATAGGCGTCGAACTCGGCGGGCTTGGACATCAACGTCCAAACCTCGTCAAGGCGTTTGAAGGAACCATCCCTCAGCCCCTCCACCACCACGCAGCTGGAATTGACATCGAAGCGCTTGGCCAAGGCTTTGTCCTTCTGGAAGTTAGCCTCGACAAACGTCAGCTTGCCGCTTTTCATGGCGGCGGCGAACTTGGCGTCCAGCAAGGCTTTGGTCATCTTCTCGATGCTGTTGCAGGTGACGCAGCGGAAGGTGGTGTGCAGGTAGTAGACCCGCACTTGCCCCGCCGCCGAGGCGGGCGCGGCGCTCGACGCGCCCTGCCCGGCGCTGTGCTTGCCCAACGCGAAGCCCACGCTGACCAGCACAAAGGCCAGCAACACGTTCTTCGCCAATGTCCGCGCCTTGTCCATCACCGCCTCACTTCTTGGGGTTCGCCGCTTTTTTCAGGGCGTCGAAGTCGTATCCCAGCTCTTTCCATTTCTTCAACAAGTCCTCCTTGGAGATGAAGCCCTCGTGGCGCCAGAGCTCCTTGCCGTCCTTGTCGAAGTAGATCTGGGTGGGGATGGTCCGGATGCCGTACTTCTCGCCCTCGGCGGCGTTGGCCTCCTCCCAGACGTCGATGAACTTCACGTCCAGCGTCCCGGCGTACTCTTTGGTGAGCTCGTCGAGGATGGGCGCGAGCATTTTACAGGGGATGCATTTCTTCGCCCCCAGGTCGAGCAACAGGGGCAACTTCGGCTCCGCGGCGCCCGCCAGTGAGGCGAACGCCAGGGCGACCAACAACAACATTACTTTACGCATAGCAAAATCCTTTCTAGTGGAAAATAATAAAGGGGACGCGAAGCGGCCATGGTCCAGGTCGGAGACTTGGTCGCCCCCGCCGGCGACAGAGGCGGCCGCCGGAGGCGGAAGGTTTTCAGCCTAACGCTGGACGCCACTATGCGCCGCAGCGCAGTTTGTCGCGTCCGGCCGCGACGGCCTTGGCGATGTTCGTCTCGTCCGCCGGGGTGGAGCCCTTGGCCATGCCCAACTCCGCCAAGGCGAGGTGCTCGAACTTATGGAACCCCGCTTGCTCCAACGTGTGTTTGGCGCAATGGAGCGGGCAGCCGTCGATGGCCAGGATTCTCGCGGCCGTCTCAGTGGTCTTCATGATGCCGGACACCCGTCCGCCAATCCCCGCCAGACAGTACATCTTGCCCGCTCCCTCGCGGGTCAACGCCCTGGCCGTCTGGTCTGCCACCGCCCCGACGTCGGCCGCCCCCGAGCAGGCGAAGATTAGTTTCGGGGCCGTTCCACATGCGCATTCCTTTTTCTCGTCCATGGTCGTCTCCTTGATTTGTGTTTCCCCTTGGCTACAACGCCGCCGCGGGGATGGCTTGAATTCTATCCGTCAATGGCAACGCCGTCGCGCGGAGGCACACCACCGCCCCGGCTCCCACCGGGACGCCAAGCTTGTCCAGCAACGCGAAATGCCGTACGTCATCTTTCTTGGGGTTTGTCGATTTCTTGAACTCCACTGGGTGCAAAACCCCGTCGCGGACGATCAGCAGGTCGATCTCCTTCTTGTCCTTGTCGCGGTAGTAGTGCAGCGGGGCGCGCAGGCCGTTGTGCCAGTAGCTCTTGATGATCTCCGCGACGCACCACGTCTCGAAGATGGCTCCGGCCATGGCTCCGGCCTCGAGCGTCTCGGGGGTTGACCAGTCCGTCAAGTAGGCGCATAGCCCGGTGTCCAGGAAGTAGAGCTTAGGAGCCTTCACCAGCCGCAGCGTCAAGTTGCAATGGAAAGGCTCCAGCAGGTGGACAATCCCCGAAGCCTGGAGGATGGAGAGCCAGCTTTTGGCGGTGTTCTGGGCGATGTCGGCGTCACGCGCCAAGTCCGCCATACACAGCAGTTGTCCTGTCCGCGCCGCCGCGGCGCGGAGGAAGCGCAGGAACGCCATCTCGTCCCCTACTTTCGCCAGATCCCGTACATCCCGCTGCAGATAGGTTTGGACGAGGGAACTGTAAAACAAGTCGCGGTCCTTGCTGTCGTCCGTCGCTATGGCGGGGAAGGAGCCGCGCCAGGCGCGGCGGTAGAGGGCTTGCAGATCCAGGCCGCCCGCGTCCGGCGCCGTGTCCAACGTCGGCAGGAACGGCGGCTGCGCCGGGGCGCCGTCCGCCTCGCGCCGCGACAGCCCGAGCAGGTTGACGATGCCCACCCTGCCCGCCAAGGATTCCGACACCCCCTTCATCAGGTGGAACTGCTGGGAGCCGGTCAGCCAGAACATCCCGCCTTGACCCTCCCGGTCCCCCGCCATCTTGACGAAGGGCAGCAGCTCCGGGGCGTATTGGATCTCGTCGATCAGCAGCGGCGGCTTGAAGCGTTGCAGGAACAATCCGGGGTCCGCTTTCGCCAGACGGCACGTCTCCGGGTCGTCCAGTGTCACATACGTCCGTTCCGACCCGCAAAGCCGCTTCAACATGCTGGTCTTGCCAACTTGTCTCGGCCCGGTTACCAGCATGGCGGGGAACTGCCCCTGCGTCCGCAGGTAAAACGCTTCCATTGTCCGGTTTAGATACATCGCAGCCTCTTCGTGTTCGTCCAGATTGCAGTGGCAATGCAATATAGACGAGACTTTCGTCCGTGTCAATTCATTTGAGCAGCGCCTTGATCTCCTCGGCGGCGGGCGCCTTGCCCACCAGTTTGACCGTCCCGTCCACCGCCAGCGCCGGGGTCATCATCACCCCGAAGGCCATGATCTGGTTGATGTCCGTGACTTTCTCGATCTCGTAGGCGAGGCCGAGGGCTTTGGCGGCGGCCTCGGCGTTCTCGGCCAGTTTCTTGCACTTCGGGCAGCCAGTGCCCAGGATCTGGATTTTCATTTCAACTCCTCTGGTTAGACCGGGTCAACCCCAGAATGTTCCGAACAACATGCCGCTGAACGTCGCCATGACGACCACCAGCGACACGAACACCACCGTTTTTTTCGTCCCCATGATGCTTCTGATCACCAGCATGTTGGGCAGGCTCAACGCCGGTCCGGCCAGCAACAGCGCCAGCGCCGGCCCCTTGCCCATGCCGTTGCCGATCAGCCCTTGCAGGATCGGCACCTCGGTCAAGGTGGCGAAGTACATGAACGCACCGAAGAACGAGGCGTAGAAGTTGGCCATGAACGAGTTCCCGCCCACCGCCGCCGACACCCACTCCGACGGGATCAAACCTTCCTCGCCGACCCGCCCCAGCAGCAGCCCCGACACCAGCACTCCGAAGAGCAGCAAGGGCAGTATCTGCTTGGCGAACGTCCAGGAGGAGGCGAACCATTCTCCCGTCTCGCCCTTGTCGGTGCTGGTGAAGGTTGAGAGCCCGATGGTACCAGCCGCGAACGCCAGCAACGGCATGGTCGGGAACAGCAGCCCCAGCGCGACGACCGGGATTGCGGTCACCACCACTTTCCACCATTTGACCTCGAACCATTTGACCAACATGACGCCCACCGCGGCCGCGGAAAGGGAGGTGATCGGCCATTTCCAGGCTTGGATGAGGTTCCAGACCCCGCCGGGCGTGTCGGATTTGCCCCAGTTGGCGAAAACCAGGATGCCGATCAAGGCGGCGAAATAAAGCGAGTTCTGCCACAGGGGACGCTTGACCTCTGGTTCTGGCATCTCCAGTTGCGCCGCCGCCTTGGCCGCCTCCTCCTTACGGAAGATCAGTTGCATCAACACGCCGATGACCACGCTGAATCCGATCGCCCCCACCGCCCTGGCGACGCCCAGCTCCATGCCGAGGATACGCGCCGTCATGGCGATGGCCAGGATGTTGATCGCCGGCCCGGAGTAAAGGAAGGCGCAGGCCGGCCCCAGCCCCGCGCCCATCTTGTAGATCCCGGCGAAGAGCGGCAGCACCGTGCATGAGCAGACCGCCAAGACCGTCCCCGACACCGCCGCCACGCCATACGCCAATATCTTGTTGGCCTTCGCCCCCAGATACTTCATCACCGCCGCCTGGCTCACGAACACCGCGATCGCCCCGGCGATGAAGAACGCCGGGATCAGGCAGAGCAGCACATGTTCCCTCGCGTACCACTTGACCAGATAGAACGCCTCCAGCGCGGCGTGGTCGAAGCGCGGCGTCCCCACCGGTAGATAAAAACACGCCAAGAACACGGCGGCGATCGCCGCCAACGGCTTCCATTCGTTTCTCAGATCCATGGCTACTTTCCTGTTTTCCCAATTTGCCAAATGTCGGGGACGGAAAAAACGCTCTCAGGTCCCCTCGACCATTCCTTCGACGCAAGCGAAGAACTTCATGACGCAGGGGCACTTTAGCGAGTAGTAAACGCAGTTGGCCCGTTTCTGGCTCTGCAAGACCCCGGCCTGCTTCAGCAACGCCAGATGTTTCGACACCGTCGAGATGTCGTCCCCGACCATGGCGGTCAACTCCTGCACGCAATATTCCTTCTCCGACAGCCTGTCCACCAGGAACAGCCGCGTCGGGTGCGCCATGGCTTTCACCAATTGGGCGCGCCGCTCATACCTGCCTTTAAGCTCCTGGTCCATCGTCCGTCCCCGTGTTGTTTTGCTATTTGGTACAATAGCCAAATACCTGGATTTGTCAAGGGGTTTTCGGAGGAATTTTCTCCGGGCGGGGGTGGGGAGGGTGGTTTCGGCGTTTGTAAAAGTCGGAACAAGAGCTATTTTAGCGGGTTTGAACAACAACTCTAACAGGAGAGAACCATGGCTTCGGTATATAACGCCGCTGATCTGAAGAAAGGTGTCAAACTGGAGATCGACGGTGATCCGTGGGTCATCACCGATTTCGATTTCTGCAAGCCCGGCAAGGGGCAGGCTCTCTACCGCTGCAAGATGAAGAACATGATCACCGGGAACACCCGGGAGAACACCTACCGGTCCTCCGAGGCCGGCCTCGCGAAGGCCGAGCTCGAGGAGAAGCACATGCACTACTCCTACAAGGACGGCGACGACTACGTCTTCAGCGACGCCGAGACCTTCGAGGAGATGCGCGTCGACAAGAAGACGATGGGCGTCCAGGCCAGCTTCCTCATCGAGGAGGCCGCCTGCACCTTGTTGATGTTCAAGAACCGGGTGGTCGAGATCACGCTGCCGGTCTTCATCGAGAAGGAGATCATCGAGACCGAGCCCGGCGCCCGTGGCAACACCGCCACCAACATCAACAAGTCCGCCAGGATCGACAACGGCTACGAGATCTTCGTGCCGCTCTTCGTCAACCAGGGCGACATCGTCAAGATCGACACCCGCACCGGACAGTACGCCGAACGTGTCCGCAAAGCCTGACGACCAGCTCCGTCTCCAGGCGCTGGCGCCGCGGCTGGCCTCGCGCTCCCGCTGTTCCCGCCTGGTGAGGGATTTTTTTCATGGCCGGGGTTTCGTCGAGATCGAAACCCCCGCCCGCATCCTGTCCCCGGCCCCCGAGGACCACATCAACTCCCCGCCTTGCGGGAGGCATTTCCTCCGCTCCTCCCCGGAGCTGCACATGAAACGCCTCGTGGCCGCCGGGATGGGCAAGATTTTCCAGCTCGGCCCGTGCTTCCGCGAGGGCGAGCGCGGCAAACTCCACAACGAGGAGTTCGCCATGCTCGAATGGTACGAGGCCGCCACCGACTACAACGGCCTCCAAGCTTTTCTCCGCGACCTGCTCCGCTTCGTGGCCCAGGGTCTCCACGGTTCGACGCGAGTGAAATTCCGCGGCCAGACCATCGATTTCGCCGCCGACTGGGAGGAGCTTACCGTCGCCGACGCCTTCGTCCGTCACGCCGGGGTGACGCCGGAGGCGGCCTTGGCCGACGACCTCTTCGAGATCCTCTTGACGGAAAAGGTGGAGCCGGCTTTGCCGCGCGACCGCCCGGTGCTGTTGAAGGACTACCCCGCGGCGATGTCGGCCCTGGCGCGCTTGAAGCCTGGCTCCCCGTCGGTGGCGGAGCGCTGGGAGTTGTATCTCGGGGGGATGGAGCTCGCCAACGCCTATTCCGAGCTGATCGACCCGGTGGAGCAGGAGGCCCGTTTCGCCGCCGCCGCCGCCCGGCGACTTGAGCGTGGTTTGCCGCCCTATCCCCCCGACGAGGATTTCCTGGCCGCGTTGCGTCACGGGATTCCGCCCTTCGCCGGCTGCGCCTTGGGGTTCGACCGTCTGGTGATGGCCCTGACCGACGCGGAGCGCATCGACGAGGTCATCGCCTTCACGGAGGCGGCCCAAGGCTAAGGCTTTGGACCGACCGAACCGTCAGCCGACGCTTTCCCGCGCCTTTTCCGAACTATTTCGCGGCGGGGAGGGTGGCAATGAAGCGGCTACCGACGCCAACTTCGCTCTCGACGCGGATGGAGCCTTCGTGCAGCTCGATCAAGCGCTTGACGATCACCAGCCCCAAGCCGATCCCCTCGAAGCTGCGGCTCAGGGAGCCGTCAAGCTGCTGGAACGGGGTGAAGAGACGCTCCACGCTCTCCTCGGAGATGCCGATGCCAGCGTCCTCCACGACCACCTCGATGACTTTGCGTTCCGCGTCCTTGTAGCGGGCGGAGATGGTGACGGGGCCGCCTTCGGGCATGAATTTGATGGCGTTGCCGATGAGGTTGCTGAGGATCTGGCGGAACTTGGAGCTGTCGAGGCGGAAGGTGTGGACGTCCTCGCCAACGACCACGTTGAAATTGATGTTGGCGACATTGCCGCGTTTCTTGGCGTTGGCGACGCAGAAGTCGATCTCCTCGCGGACGTCGACCGCGGAGACGTTGAGCGTGAGTTTGCTGGAGGCCATCTTGGAGAACTCCAAGATGTCGTTGACCAGACCGAGCAGCTTGTGGCCGCTCTCGTTGATCTGGGCGGCCATGCCCAGCTGGGCTCCGGCGAGGTCGCGTTTGAGCACGTCGGAGAGCACGATGACGGCGTTGAGCGGGGTGCGCAGCTCGTGGGACATGGTGGAGAGGAACTCGTTCTTGACGCGGTTGGCGCAGTCGGCGGCCTCCTTGGCCAGCTCCAGCTCGGCGGTGCGCTTCTTCACTTCCTCCTCCAGGAACTCGCGGTAGCGGCGGTTCTCGCGGAGCAGCGCGGCCCGCTCCATGGTCTTGTTGACCACGTGCTCAAGCTCCGCCATCTCCAGGATCGGCTTGGTGATATAGTCCCAGGCGCCGCAGCGGAGCGCCTCGATGGAGTCCTCGATCGCCCCGGTGCCGGAGACCACGATGACCGGGGTCTCGGGGGAGGCGGCGGTGATGCGCCGCAAGACCTCCAGCCCGTCGATCTCGGGCATGCGCAGATCGCAGAGCACCACGTCCGGTCGTTCCGCCATGAAGACGGCCATGCCACTACGTCCGTCCTCGGCTTCAAAGACGGAATATCCAAGATCATCGAAATAGGCGGCGATCCCCTTGCGGATAGCCTTTTCGTCGTCGATCGTCAGCAGTTTCACGGGGGCGCTCATTTTCTCCCCAACCTCCCTTGCAAAGTCAACCCACCCTTGATGGCAAGCCCGAACCAAACCATACCACCTTCTTGTACGATTTCAACTGGCCTGGCCGCCTCGCCGCCCCCGAATTGAACGTTCCCAATTTGGATATCATGCCTCTCAAGCAAAATCAAGGGGGGGGCGACGGGAATACGGGAATTCACGGGCGGCGGGGTTCAAATGCAGGGCTATTCGTTTCTGCGCTCCATCCACTCTATATGCTGTATATAGAGTGGATGGCGTGGTGTGGGGCGGCAGCGTCCAGCGGGGCTTGGTTCCCGGCATGAAACGAATAGCCCTGGTTCAAATGTGGCGCGTCGCCTCATCCTGGGGACGGCTGGCGATGGGCATGAAAATCTGGACGCCCCGCGATTGCGCCGCCGCGTTACTGTTCACGCGGGAAATCCTTGAGGGGGGAACCTTCTGAAGAAGGCTTCCCCCCTAAAACTCCCCCCTCCAAGACTTTTGGGGCTATTTATTTTGGAGCAAATAGCCCAAAAAGTTCAGGAAGGGGGTCTGGGGGAGAACCCCTTTCAAGGGGTTTCCCCCAGGAATTACCTACGTGAATAGTAACGCCGCCGCCATCTTTCCAGAAAGACCTCGTGGTCGGCTGACTAAACAAAAAACGCGGCGATCGCTCGCCGCGTTTGTTTTCACGAAGGCCATTGGCCATTCTAACGGTGGTTGCTGGCGCGGACAATCCCCGCCACCCCGCCCAGGATGGCGCCAATGCCCGTCAGGGGGCTTTCTTGCACCACCACCGGGGCGGGCTGCTGGACGATCACCGGGGCTGGCTGTTGGACAACCACCTGCGCTGGCTGTTGTACCACCATCGGGGTCGTGACCACGGTCGACGTGGTGTAGGTCATCGGGACGGTGTAGGCCAACGGGCTGGAATAGACCACCCCAGGATACACCACGGGGCCGGGGACGTAGACCGCCGGACGGTAATAACCCGGACCATACCAGCCGGGCCCGCGCGGACCAGGGCCGTGCGGGCCGGGCCCGGGGCCATGCCAGCCGGGGCCGCCGCCATGCGGACCGGCCATCACGGCCGACGCGCCTAAAATCAACCCAAAACTCACAAGCGTCAAAATCGTCTTTTTCATTTTCTTTTTTCCTCCCTTGCTCGCGTCACCCCACCTGGGGCGACCTATGACTGAAAAACCAAGGATAGCTTTTTAATACTAACCGTCAAGTTAACATCGTCTATTTCCAGGAAAAGTCAAGGGGTGAACGCCGTGTCCGCTCTCTCGGGAAGCGGCGAGTTTCCCCAGGGAACGGCTTTGTTTTTCCCGAAGCGGCGCTATATTCCCCACCATGCGCCAACTTTTTTCAGGACTGACGACCAGGAGCGCCAGGGCCGTGTCCGCCCCGGAGCGTTAGCCGTCCCCGCACCCACCCCAAGGCCCGTCCATGCCAGCCAGCCCCAGCCAGCTCCGTCCCTTCGCCCTGTTCCTCTCCCGGGCGGGCAAGCCCCATGTGGTCTTCCCGCTGGCGTTCCTGGTGGCCACCTGCATCGGGTTGATCGGGCTGGGGATGATCTTCTATTTGCGCGAGAGTTTCCACGCCACCGAAAGCGAGATCGGCTGGTTCTCGGCGATGTACTCGTTCAGCTACGGCTTCGCCTGCGTCTTCCTGCGCCCGCTCTTCGACAGCGTCGCGCCGCAGCGGCTGATCCTGCTGGCCACCTCGCTGATGTTCGCCTTCGTGCTGGGGATGGTCCTCTTCCCCTCGTTCAGGGCGATCATGGTCCTGCAACTGTTTTACGGCCTGGCGATGTCGACCTTCTGGCCACCGCTGGCAGGCTGGCTCTCCGGCGACCTGGAGGGGCCGGCGCTGGGCAAGCTCATGGCCCGCTTCAACCTGAGCTGGAGCGTCGGGGCGATCGTCGCCCCCTTCCTCTGCGGTTGCCTGAGCGGCCTCCACACCATGCTGCCGATGTGGGTGGCGGTGGTGATCCTCGGGCTCTGCGCCCTCTTCATCCGGGCGAGCATGTCCGCCTTCCCGCAACTGCGGGCCCCGGCCCGGGCCGGAGCGCGGCCGCCGCGGACGGCGGGCGGCGGCGAGGAGACCTTGTACCGCTATCCCGCCTGGCTGGGGATATTCCTCGCCTTCGCCGCAGTCTCGATCCTGCTCAACCTCTTCCCGATCTTCGCCCGCCAGGCGGAATACTCCAAACAGAGCATCGGGCTCTTGCTGACCGTCCGGGCTTTCGCCATGACCGCGGCGTTCGTCCTGATGGGCCGCCTGGCCTTCTGGCATTTCCGGACTTGGCCGCTGCTCGCGTCGCAAATGCTGATGACGCTCTGCTTGCTCTGCCTGGCCTGGGTCCGCGACCCATGGTGGATGGCGGCGCTCTTCGTGCTTGTCGGCCTCTCCTGCGCCTACAACTACGCCAGCGGCCAATTCCACGGACTGGCGGGCAGTTCCAACCGCGCCCAACGAATCGGGGTTAACGAGGCGATCATCTCCGGCGGCGTCGTCTCTGGCGCCGTCCTGGGCGGGCTCGTCTTCCAGAACCTCTCCTACGCCGCCGTCTTCTACCTTGCCTCCCTCGTCTCGGCGCTGACGCTGCTGACCCAGGCCTTCCTCTGCCGCGCCGCCGGACGGGAGCGCCGCGGGGCCCTGCGGCTGGACAAAACGGCTTGAACTTGTCTTTACCGTTAACTCACGCTATAATCATGTTGGAAAGACGAATGCGCGCACCAAGGCGAGGAGGACATATGAACGCGTTGCTCAAAAGGTTTCTGGACATCTTCCGCCTCGGCCAGCAACAGCCCCGCGCGGCGGCCGTCCCGTCCGCCCCCGCCTCGACCGAGCCGGAGCCGCCGGACGCCACGGCGACACGGAGCTGGAAAATGCCGGACGCCCCGGGACGGCTCGTCCTAAAGCGCCCCGCCACGCCCGGCGCCGCGGCGGACAAGGCTTACTGGTGGCGGATCGCCTTGCGGCCGCGGCCGGTCTTCCCCGAATTCGAGGCCGTCAACTCGAAAAAAGAGTTCGAGCGGCTCAAACGCAAAATCGACAGCGGCAACTTCGCCATGATGGAGGTGCCCGACAACGTCATGGGCGTGTTGAAGCTGCTCCGTCGTCCGGACATCCCCTTCGACGCCATCGCCGCGGTGATCCAGAAAAGCCCGGTGATGGCGGGCGAGTTCCTCAAGGTCGCCAACTCCTCGCTTTACAGCCGCGGCAACAAGGTCCACCACCTCGGGCAGGCACTGAAGCTGCTCGGCCTCGAGCACATCAAGTCGATGCTCTACCTCTACTCCGCCTCCCACAACATCTCCGGCAGCGCGCTGCTCAACGACGCCGCCAGCCAAGTGGTGGAGCACTCCAAGGCCGTGTCCCTGATCGCCAGGTATTTGAGCAAGAAGCTCTTCCCCGATCCCGACCTGGCCTTCCTCGCCGGGCTGCTCCACGACGTCGGCAAGCTGGCCATCCTCAAGCAGATCGGCGAGGACTTCAACATCCCCGAGTTCGACTTCAAACTCACCGAGGAGGCGTTCACCGAGCTCTTCCCGCCCCTCCACGCCAAAGCCGGCAAGCTGGTCTCGCGCAGCTGGGACATCGAGGAGGAGGTCGCCCTGGCGATCGAATGCCACCACGACTACCCGGAACGCAACTTCGACGAGGGCGGCGAACCGGAGATCCTCCATCTCTGCGCCTTGGTCGACCTCAGCGACATGATGGCCAAAATGCTCGGCAAGGGCCTCTTCGTCGCCGAGGGCGACATCTTCGAATACCCCGCCGCCAAGTATTTCAACTTCGAGCCCGACGCCGAGACCATCAAATTCCTGGAGCCTATCCCGGAACTAGTGAAAAACGGTTAGAGACATACAACTTTTGAGCTAGGCATGAGCATGATCGCAATATTGAAGAAATTTCTGGCCTTCTTGAACTTCCTGCCGTCGTCCCGGCCGGACTGGCGGGACGCGCCCCTGGCCGGCGGCAAAAGACAGGGCGGCCTGGACTGCCAAACGCCCATGGACAAGACCACCTTGATGAGCCGCAGCGCCATCAAGACCAGGGAACCGGAGGAGCCGCCGTGGTGGGACATGCCCGAGCGCGAGCGGCCGTGCTTCCCGGAGTTCGAGGCCGTCAACAACCGCGCCGTCTTCGAGAAGCTCCACGCCCAGGTCGGCGCCGGAGAGTTCAAGATGATCGAGATCTCCGACAACATCACCCGGATCATGGAGATGCTCGGCAATCCCCGCATGCGCTATTCCGAGGTCGCCGAGATGATCGGCAAGAGCCCCGTCCTCACCGGCGAGTTCCTCAAGACCGTCAACTCCGCCCTCTACAGCCACGGCCAAAAAATCACCAACCTCGGCGTCGCCTTGAGCCTCCTCGGCCTCGACAACATCAAGGCCATGCTCTACCTCTACTCCTCCAACTTCGACCTCTCCTACAACGACGCCCTCAACGACGTCGCCGCCGGCATCTTCGAGCACTCCAAGTCCGTCGCCCTCATCGCCAAATACCTCAGCCGCAGATTCTACCCCAAAGCCGACATCGCCTTCCTCGCCGGCATGCTCCACGACATCGGCAAAATCGCCATCCTCAAGGAGGTGGCCGACGACTTCGACATCCCCAAACTCGACTTCAAGCTAACCGAGGACGCCTTCGGCGAAATCTTCCCCGACCTCCATTGCCCCGTCGGCAAGCTCCTGTCCAAGCACTGGAACATCGACGAGAACATCGCCCTCTGCATCGAGCACCACCACGACTACGACGCCTACGACTTCCCCTTGGAGTTCCGCCCCGCTTTCCATCTCTGCGCCCTCATCGACCTGAGTGACACCATCGCCCGGATGCTCGGCAAAGGCGCCTTCATCAGCGGCGTCGATCTCTTCAAACACCGCGCCTGTGAATACCTCGACATCCGCCATTCCCCTGAAACCATCGAGTTCCTCAAGCCCATCCCGGAGCTGTTGGGGAAAAATTAGCGCCGCGCCTCCTCCAGTTCCCCTAGAAAAGATACGCCCTAATTGCTTGTCCAGAAAACAGGGGGCGCCACATCCCGATGTCCTGCTCTATGCGTTTCCCGTCCCAGAAACAACCGTTTTGGCCGACATAGCCGGGGATCGGGAGCCTTGAAATTCGCAAGTGGCACGGAATGGCGCCAGTCGTGTGGGTTTTTAGGGGGGATTGGTGCCGATGGTGGGAATCAAGCACCATCCCGAGCCCAGCTCAACCGACCACGCAACTCAGCCAATTCACGCTCAAAAGTGATTGCTTTGGCTCGTTGCCCATCCGAAAAACAAACCCTTGAAAACGGTACTTTTTGGCTTTTTCACCCCTTTGGATGGTACCGAATGGCACCTGCCAATAGTTGGATTCCCATGGCAAATTTCCACTCTGACCAAACCCTGGCAAGCACCGCAACATCGTCATTAACACCGCTGGTACCACAAAGTACCGTCATGCGCCGGGGTTCTATTCCCTTGCCTTTTCCATAGAGGAATCAATCGCCGTTCACCGTTTCTCTATAATGAGGAATATACCTGGGGAAGCCCATGGATTCAAGCCTCCTTGCCGTCCAAGTCACGTGCCAGGCCGGGAAGTCTCCGGGAAAGAGCTATGCCGTCAATCCTGTCGCCGACCTGATTGCGCCGCAATGCCAAGAATAAGTATATTAATTCGATGGAATTAGTCAATAATTAATAGGCGCCTTTCCTGAGGTGGTAGCGTAGGTGGCACAGCGATTTCAAGACTCGGTGGCGTCGCCTTTCAGGTATCTTGCGAACGCCTGGTCAAAGTCGGAGAGATAGTTGGCGTCTTGTTTCACCCGGTATTTCTCGTACTCGCCATGCGCCTTGGCCACGGCCATCTCGTGGGAGATCTTCCCGGCGTGGGTGAGAAGCTGCTGGTCGGTGTAGTCCAGGAATTTCTCGACCTGCTTCAGCCAATCCCGCATCGTCATCACCTGTCGGTTCAGAGCCCGGAGCTCGGCGAAGTCGATGAACATGCCCACCAACCGGTTCAGCTTGGAGACTTCCGCTTGGTTCAGGTAGTTCTTCGCCACGGTGACATCGCTTTTGAGGATTTTACCCTTTGGCGCGTTCTTCCAGGTGGTCAGCCCCATGTAGGGCATTTCGCTGTCGGCCCGGGAGTGGACGATCTCGGCGGCCGTCTTGCCCGTGGTGGCGAAATGTAGCTGGTTCTGGACGATCTGGTAAAACAGCTGCGTCTCCTCGCTGTTGCGCTGATAATCGCCGCTGCACTGTTCGAACACGTCCGCTATCTTCTGGTAGGCGCGCCGCTCGCTGGCCCGGATCTCCCGGATCTTCTCCAGCAGCTCGTCGAAGTAGTCCTGCCCGAAGGCTCTTCCGTTCTTGAGCAGCTGGTCGTTGAGGATATAGCCCTTGACGATGTACTCACGCAAGGCGTTGGTGGCCCAGATACGGAAATGTGTGGCCTTGACCGAGTTCACCCGGTAGCCCACCGCTATCGCGGCGTCCAGGTTGTAAAAATCCACCTCCCGAAGTATCCGCCTGCCCCCCTCGGTTTGAACTGTTTCCATTTTGGAAATAGTTGCCTCCTGGACAAGCTCCCCGCTGGCGTAGATATTCTTGAGATGGCGGGAGATCGCAGGCGTCTTCACGCCGAACAAGTCGGCCATCGTCCGCTGCGTCAGCCAGAAATTGTCCTTGGCGAAGAACACGTCCACCGTAACCTTGCCGTCGTCGGTGGTGTAAAGGATGGCTTTCCCTGGCTTGCTTGGCTCCATCTCGTGGCTCATGGCTGTCTCCCGCATCCTCCAACATAAATAGCGGAAGGCCGGTTGTCAAACGGTTTCCGCAAGATAAGGCGGCAAAGTCTTGACCGTCGTTTCGGCCAAGGACATCCTGAACGCCCTGCGGGGCGGGGAGTTCACCAGCAGTGGTGCTCGATACGCTTGAGCCATTAGGGCTATCCCCCAGCGGGATGTTTTTTGGGTATCCCTGGATTGGAAAGTAGTGGGTTTGCCGGGAGGGTTTTGCCCGTTCCGAGCCGACATTCCAATTGCCGACAGAACGGCTCAGCCCTCTTCTGGCGGGCTGGCCGTTTTCCATTCGACGAGGTTGCGCTCCATGGCTCCAAAGCTGACGCCCACCAGCGTGATGTCCTTGCCCTCGGCCCGGTGCTTGAGCCAGTATTCTTTGCCCCGGATCTGATCCAACGCCGCGTCGGCGGAGCCGTCGAGCTTGAATTCGAAGATGTAGATGTGCGTCCCGGCCTTGACCACGGCGTCGATCCTTCCGCTGCTGGTTCTGGCCTCGGCCTCCACGAAGATACCCACCAACTGGAAGAAGGTGTAGAAGATGGTCTGGTAGTAACGTTCGGCCTTGATCTGGATGTCATAGGGGATGCTGGCGAGAAAAGTGCGCAGCAACTCCATGGCGCCATTCAAGTCGCCGTCGAACAGGAGCTTGGCGAGGTCGGCGGCTTGGACTCCGGAACGCTCCTTCTTGAGCCCGGCGTACTCCTCCAGCAGGTAGGCGTTGAAGGCCGCCTCCACCTCGCGGTTCGGGAAGCCGAGCCGGTAGCGGGTCTGGCCGAAGAGCTCCTCCTGCCCTTTGATGGTCAGGTAGCCGGTCTGGAAGAGCAGTGGCAGAGCCTCGATATGCTCGACGTCGTAGGCGGCGAAGGCCAGCTCGTCGAGCGTCTTTCCCAGCTCTTGCTCGAAATCGAACTGCTGGCGCTTGACCAGCTTGAGCAGGAAGCTGGGGGTGCCAGTGGCGAACCAGTAGTTCTTGAACTTGCAGCCGGATTCGAAGAATTTGGCCACGGACACCGGGTTGTAGACGGTCGGGGCGTCCTCGCAGAAACGGTAGCCGTTGTACCACTCACGCAGCCTGTCCAAAAGCTCGGCCCTGGCGACGCAGTGTTGCCGGGCGGCGGTGTCGAGACGGTCGGCGAAGTTGGACTCCAGCTCGTCCTGGGTGTAGCCGAGCATGGTGGCGAAACGCTCGTCCATGCTGATGTCGTAGAGGTTGTTGAGCTTGGAGAACACCGAGACCTGGGAGAACTTGCTCACTCCCGTGAGTAACACGAAACGCTGGAACGGCTCGGTGGCCTTGACCACCGAGTAGAAGCCCTCCAGGACACTGCGGATGTCCTTGAGCGCAGGGTTGTCGAGGTTATCGATGAGCGGCTTGTCGTACTCGTCGATAAGGATGACTACTTTGTCTCTTGCCGCCATCGTGCGGATAAGCTCCGAGAAGCGCATCGGGGCGTTGCCCTCGGAGAGCGGCCCTACACCGTTTTCCTTGGCGCAGTTGTCTAGCGCCCTCTGGAGCATGAGATCCAACTCCTGAGCCGAAGTGGCGGGACGTTCGGCCAAGTCCAGGTGGATTATGGGGTACGGCTTCCAATCGAAGAGCTTGGTTGCGAGCGCCAGCCCCTCGAAGAGCTTCTTTTTGCCCTGGAAGGCCGCCTTGAGCGTGGAGATGGTCAGGGACTTGCCGAAGCGCCGGGGACGGGAGAGGAAATAGATGCCCTTGCCCGGCTCCATCAGCTGCCAGAGCTGCTCGGTCTTGTCCACGTAGAGGTAGCCCCCGTCGATGAGATCCTCGAAGGTGTAGACGCTGGATGTGAGGTTCTTCTGTGCCATGCTGTAGTCTCCGTGTCCCATTATGTGAATATAGGCCGCATGGTCCTCCGTTTCAAGGGGGGCGTTTGGCGCGAAGGCCGCATGTCGGTCGTCACATTACGCAAAATCCAATGCGAAGTGAGCTGTGATGTCAGAACGATGCCGTCCGCCCCAGGCAAGCGGTGGCCGACAGGGGACGCTACCCGTCAGGTTCGTCTCAGACCACTACGGCGGCTACGTGGCGGCGATCAGACCGTCGCCCTCCGAGGCCATGCAATGCCGGGGCTGGGGCTGGGATCCGGCGGTGTGCTTGGGACATTGCCCAAAAACCGGAGGCAGACATCCCCCAAATGCTGGATCTCGATGCGTTCGTCGGCTTGGCCGCCGGGGCGTGAGTGCGTGGCCATCCCCGCTGCGCAATATCCAACGAGGCATCGCCTCTGCTCATGCGACGTCCAGCAGGTCACGCTTCCGCCCCTTGACTTTTCGGCGTCCCCACGTTAAAATAAAACTAGCAAGTTGGTTTTATTTTAGGAGTGTGGCCAGATGCGGATCAAGGACGAGGCGGAATTGGACCGGGCGTTGTCGAAACCCTCGGCGCGGCTGGTGGAGCTGATGGGACGTCTGGACGGCGACCTCATGATACTGGGGGTGGCCGGGAAGATGGGCGTAACGCTCGGCGCCATGGCGGTCGACGCGGCGCGGGCCGCCGGGGCGATGAAGAAAATCTACGGGGTGTCGCGGTTCAGCGACCCGGAGGCGCGGCGCAAGCTCGAGGAACGCGGCGTTGCCACCATCCCCTGCGACCTGCTCGACCAGAAGGCGTTGGCGGACTTGCCGGAAGCCAGGAACATCGTCTACATGGCCGGACGGAAGTTCGGGACCGACGGCTCGGAGGAGCTCACTTGGGCGATGAACACCCTGGTCCCGGGCTACGTGGCCACCCGCTTCAAAGCCAGCCGGATCGTGGCGTTCTCGACCGGCTGCGTTTACCCGCTGGTCCCGGCCGCCAGCGGTGGCTGCGACGAGTCCGTCGCGCCCGCCCCGGTCGGCGAATATGCCCAGTCCTGCCTCGGCCGGGAACGGGTGTTCGGGCATTTCGCCAAGACCAACGCCACCGCGACGCTGCTCCTGCGCCTCAACTACGCCGTCGACCTGCGCTACGGCGTGCTCCATGACATCGGGCGCAAGGTCTGGGAGGGCGCCCCGGTCTCCCGCTCCGTCGGCCACTTCAACGCCTTGTGGCAGGGCGACGCCAACAATTACGCCCTCCTCGCCCTGGGGCAATGCGCTTCGCCGGCCAGCGTCCTCAACATCACCGGGCCGGAGACCATCGCCGTCGACCATGTCGCCGGGCGCTTCGCCCAGTTGATGGGGAAGCCCGTCTCCCACGAAGGCGTCCGGGGGGATGCCGCCTATCTCAACAACGCCGGCAAAGCCTTCCGGCTCTTCGGCTACCCGGAGGTCTCCCTCGACCAGATGATCGAATGGCAGGCGCGATGGATCATGGACGGCGGCGAAGACCTCGGCAAACCGACCCATTTCGAAGTCAACGACGGCAAATTCTAAGGAGTTCCACATGAGATTTTCGGATTTGGACGCGGGGTTGCTGGAGTCGCTGCGGGCTGGCGTGGTCATCCCGGCGCAACCGCTGGCCTTGGACGCCAGCCGCAAGTTCGACGCGCGGCGGCAGCGCGCCTTGACCCGTTATTACGTGGACGCCGGGGTGGGCGGCGTCGCCGTCGGGGTGCACTCGACCCAGTTCGAGATCCGCGACCCCGCGGTCGGTCTCTTCGAGCCGGTGCTCAGCCTGACCTCCGGTTTCATCGACGAGTGGGCGGCCAAACGCGGCCGCCGCCTCCTGAAGGTGGCCGGAGCTTGTGGCGGGACGGCCCAGGCGGTCGAAGAGGCGGCCTTCGCCCGTGGCCATGGCTACCACGCCTGCCTCCTGAGCCTGGCGGCGATGAGGGACTCCACCATCGACGGTCTGGTCGAGCATTGCCGGGCGGTCGCCGAGGTCATGCCGTTGATCGGCTTCTACCTGCAACCCAGTGTCGGCGGCCGTCCCCTCCCGTACCAGTTCTGGAGGCGCTTCGCCGAGATCGACAACGTGCTCGCCATCAAGATGGCGCCCTTCAACCGCTACCAGACTTTCGACGTCGTCCGGGCGGTCTGCGACGCCGGCCGCGAGGGCGACATCGTCCTTTACACCGGCAACGACGACAACATCGTCGCCGACCTGCTCACCGAACACCGGGTCATGACGGCCACGGGGGAGAAGCGCGTCCGGATCAAGGGCGGGCTGCTCGGCCACTGGTGTGTCTGGACGAGGAGGGCGGTGGAGTTGCTGGAGGAGATCCACGCGGTGGTCGCCGCTGGCGGGGGTGTCCCGGCGGAGCTGCTGGCCCGGGGCGTCCAGATAACCGACAGCAACGCGGCGTTCTTCGACCCCGCCCATGGCTTCGCCGGCTGCATTCCCGGCATCCATGAAGTCCTGCGGCGGCAAGGACTGCTGCGAGGCGCGTGGTGCCTGAACCCCAAGGAGGTCCTGTCGTCGGGACAAAGCGGGGAGATCGACCGGGTTTACGCCGCCTACCCGCGTTTGAACGACGACGCCTTCGTCAAGGAGCACCTGGCCGAGTGGTTGGCGGACTGACGAGCCAGGCTACCCCTTGTCGGTCGCCGCGCCCAGTAAACTGGCCGTCTCGGCGATGAAGCGGGCGCGGTTCGCCGGGGAGAACAGCTCGGACGGCAAGGTGCTGGCCAGGGTCTTGCGGTTGGCGTGGTAGAAATAGCTGGTCGCCAACAAGGTGAACATGTAGGCGTCGAAGGACGTGGCGGCGGGGAATTGTCCGGCCTCCTGTCCCTGGCGATAGAGCTGGCGCAGGTGGGCGAAGCTCCGTTCCTTGATGTTCGCCAGGCATTGGTGGAACGGTTCCGGCTCGAGGTTCGCCCAGGCGATCATCCGCCAGAATTCCGGGTGTCGGGCGTGGATGTCCAGGTAGCTATCCAGTATCCGCGTCGTCATGGACGGGATGTCGCCCTCGGTAAGTGAGAGTAACAGCTCCTCCTGGGTGTTGGCCTGCTCGAAGACCGTCAGGAGACAGGTCTCGAAGAGCCGTTTTTTACTCTGGAAATAGGCGTAGATCCGCTGTTTGTTGGCTCCCGCGGCCGCCGCGATCTGGTCGGCGGTGGCGCCGTGGTAGCCGCGTTGGGAGAAGAGCTTCAGCGCCGCCTGGAGAATTTTCTCCTTAGTGTTTTTCGCCCGTTGCTGCATTTTCAACGCCTCGCTCCGGAGGGGTTTTCGTAATGCGCCACCGCCATCCGTCCGCCATGCCGCGGCGATCCGACAACGTCCTTCACGTTCCAAGCTCTCATATGGGCCATGTCCCCGCAGTTAGGAGCTACGATACTGTTGCCTTGGGCTGAGTCAAGCCGCGGTTCCGTCTTTTCGCTGGGATGCCAAAGCGCTAGCAGTCTGTCGGACTTTCCATCGGTCTAATGGCGACGTGACTCGGGCGGCGTGATATATTCAGACGACGAGTTATGTTGAGCTCAACATAAGTCGTGCTCTGATTTTGGGGAAGATCCTCTCGGGAGGCGACTATGGGTGGTCAGCCACCGGGATGTAACCGCTAGCCAATATCCACCAGGGCTATTCGTTTCAACGAACAACGCCAGGTCACACGTCCAGCCTCCCCGGCGATCGCCGCAGGCAATGTGGCCGCGAGGCCAGCATTGCATTCGCTTCAAGCATATAAATGCTTGGTGTAAATAAAATAAACGCATGTCGCTGATAATATCGCAGCTGTGGGTGTATTCTCCCCCTCATGAGCATACAGCACACACTTCAAGACGATTCGGGCTTCCGCATGAAGCGGGTGGACGTCCGCCCTGTGGCCGAGGACGAGTTCCCGGAGTTCCGTCGGTTGATGTCCCAGCACCACCCGCTGGGCTGCCCCTCGATGCCGAGCCGCCAACTCCGCTACGTGGCGGAGTGCGGCGGCCTGGCGTTGGCGCTGCTGGTTTTCAGCGACGGGGCGCTGCATCTGGCCGACCGCGAGCGGCACATCGGCTGGACGCCATGGCAGCTGGCGCGGCGACGCA
>Ga0209467_1001086_pt1 | contig 26491 bp, 24 predicted proteins | sample Higcelwee11metaG_FD_187175 | JGI IMG/M metagenome (GOLD analysis project Ga0209467, IMG submission 187175) | Freshwater pond sediment microbial communities from the University of Edinburgh, under environmental carbon perturbations - High... | ecosystem: Environmental > Aquatic > Freshwater >... | reverse complement strand
GGTCCACAAACTCAATAGGTGTGGCTGGCATTTTGATTGTGATGATTAGAAAAGCCTGGTCAATGTTGGCTGCAATTATCTGGGATTCCCGTGAGAGATTTGACGCCTTGCGGATAATATAGTTCCTTCTTGGTGACAGGGCCACAATGAGGCCTTCTCCGGGATCAAAAGTCACATGATCACCAACCGCAACGGGATTGGTGGTGCGGACACCGCTGACCCGGAACCGGCCCTTCAGGACGCATTCATGCGTGCTGCCCTCTTCGTCGAGGACCCTGTAGCGACTGCCAGTAGACTTTATGACTATACCCTTTTTCAATCTCCTGATCTTGCAGTAAAAATAAAAAAGTGATGTCCCGTTTGTGCGGACATCACTCTTTTCAGTATCGGTTTTTCAATTTTTTTCAATACTCGGCCGCCATCAGGAAGAAGGGTTTCATCTCGAAGTTCGAATAGTAGGGTCTGAGCCTTTCGACATTGTAATACTCAGACACCTTAACCACCTTTTTGGATGAGGTTACAACGTCAATAGGAACGTTGTCATAGCGTCCGTTCTTGAGCACAACAACCCTGCCGTGAATACCCTTCATGATAAGGTCGAGGGCCAGGTTGCCGAATGCCATTGGAACTATTGAATCCACTGCGTCAGGATCACCGCCCCTGACCATATAGCCAAGCTTCTGGTTGATTATATTGATCGTTTTCCCGTTGTTGTATTTGGCTGTGTGTTCCTTTATTTCGGCAGAGACCAGGTCTCCGATTCCACCCAGTTTTGCATGGCCGTAAGCATCCCTTTCACTGTCCTGGAAAATCATATCGCCACCCTTGTAGAGCGCCCCTTCTGAAACCAGGACAATTGAGTACTTGCTTGGGTTGGAGTTGCGGTCTTCAACGAGAAGTTTCGTGAGCTGTTCAATGTCGAACCTGTACTCCGGAATGACACAGCGGTTGGCGGCGCCGGCCATTGTCGGGAGCATTGCAGTGAACCCGGCATACCTTCCGAACACCTCGAGGACCATGATGCGTTCGTGTGATCCGGCGGATGTACGCAGCGTGTTGGTCATCTGAATAGTCCGGGTGACGCAGGTGCTGAACCCGATGCAGTAGTCCGTTCCCGGCACATCATTGTCCATTGTCTTGGGTATGGCAACCACCTTGACTCCGTTCTTATAGAGATGGACCCCGTAGCTCAGGGTGTCATCCCCGCCGATTGGAATAAGAAAATCGATGCCCAGCCACTCAAGGTTCTTGATTACCTCAGGTGTGAGATCATTGATCTCGTCCTTATAGGTGTCCTTAAGGTGATCAGGGACTGCACTTTTAGCCACATGGCTCGGCCTTGTACGTGATGTATGAAGGAATGTTCCACCGGTCCTTCCCGATTTGTTTACGATATCATCTGTAAGTATCTGGAAACAGTTGCTGTTGTCTGCCTTGGGGTCCCTGACGATCTCGATGATTCCGCCCCATCCCCGCCTGAGTCCGATCACCTTATACCCTTCCCTGTTCGCCCTGATTGTAACCGCCCTGATTGCAGGGTTGAGTCCCGGGACATCCCCTCCGCCTGTCAGGATACCAATCACTCCTTTGATTTTCTTCTGGTTTGCCATTTTAAATGCTTTATTTTATAACAATTTGAATGCAGGCGGTAAAAGTAGAATATTTCAAAATCATATCAAAAAGGTAATCTGCCACTACTTTAATTTTTTAATATTTTTGACAAAAAAGCGAATGAATAAAACAGATAAGGCGATCCGTTTCTTCAGGGACGGGTACAGCTGTTCACAGGCAGTGCTGATGGCACACGCCGGGGAGAGCGGGTCTGCAGCCATGTCGGCAGCGGCATTTGGCGGCGGGATGGGCAGGCTGCAGAAGACATGCGGTGCAGTGACAGGAGCATATATCTGGTTCGGGATGGCATACGGTGCTCCCGGCCTCCCCGGCGAGAGTGACAAAACCCGGGTTTATGAAAGGGTGAGGGAGTTCAACAGGATTTTTACTGAACGAAACGGAACCGACCAGTGCTCGGAGCTGCTTGGCGAGGATCTCAACAGCCGTGAGGGAAAGCAGCAAATAGCTGAAAAGGGACTGACTAAGAAGGTTTGTGAAAAATGTATCCGCGACGCCGTTGAAATAATCGAATCACTTGAATAAAAGATGCGAAGAGTAATAATTACCGGTGGTTCCGGACTGATCGGCTCACACCTGAGTACCCTCCTGGCAGGTGAAGGGTGGCAGGTCGCTCATCTTACAAGGGGAGACAAAAAAAGCGGAAGATACAGGTCGTTCAGGTGGGATCCTGAAACCGGCTATTGTGACAGGGAGGCTTTTCGGGAGGGCGACGCAGTTATCCACCTGGCAGGGTCGAACATCGGTAAGGGCAGGTGGACCGGGTCACGACGGAAAGAGATTATCCGCAGCCGTACAGTCACGGGAGAGCTCCTCGGCAGGATGACGGTCGGATCTGGCATCACCCCTTCTGTTTTTATAACCGCCTCGGGTGTAAATTATTACGGATCTGTTACCTCGGAAAAAATCTATACTGAAAACGACCCTGCATCAGAGGACTTCCTGGGTGAGACCTGCAGGCTATGGGAAGCAGCAGCCGATCCGTTTGCTGAAGCCGGCGTGAGGGTTGTAAAAGTGAGGACTGCAGTGGTGCTTGCCCGTTCAGGCTCTGCCCTTAACAAAATGACGGCACCCGCAAAAGCCGGACTGGTGGTGAGGATGGGGCCCGGTGACCAGTACTTCCCGTGGGTTCATATTGATGACCTCTGCGGTATTTATCATAAATCGCTGACTGACAGCACCATGTCCGGACCCTTCAATGCGGTGGCGCCTCATCATGTGACTCATGACATGCTTATGAGCGAAGTGGCACGACAGAAGGGGCTGCCGGTGTTTCTGCCGCACGTGCCGGCATGGTTGCTCCGTACAGTACTGGGTGAAATGTCAGTGATCCTGACAAATGGCAGCCGGGTTTCATCAGACCGCCTTTCTGATGCCGGATTTCGCTTCAGATATCCAGATATTTCCTCTGCACTCAGGGCATGCTGAAGCAGATTCAGGTCAGCTGCAAGCCCGGCTGTCCCTGAATGTGGATTACCTGATTACAAACTCCTTTCCAGGCAGGATTCCGGCCCTTGTGGTCACAACGGTAGCGCTGCCTTTCAGTTCAGATCCGCCATAGACCCTGATTTTAAAATGAACCCCGGCCGATGAGCCACCGGCGGTATAGCCGGCAGTAGCAGAAATGAACCCGGGTCTGCGGCCCTCATCATCTGACATCATCATGCTTTCGCGTCTGCCGGCGGCTGGTGCCGGCTCAAGGATTCTGTAACGGGGCACGCTGTCAGCGGCCTCTTCAATCTTTATCCTTACCTCATCCGGCCTGACAATCTTGACAAGGTGGGCCTGGCTGAGTGCTGTGGGGAGCTTGCCGGCATTCATGTACCTGACAGTGAGGTCATAATCAATTGAATCTCCGCGATATTTCTTAATCGTCTTCACGGTGAATTCTTCCCACTCAAGTCGGGGCAGGTGACTGATAAGTTCCATGTTGAAAAGCGCCTGGTTGGAAGCCCACTTCTCCAGGTGCGCAGGGGGAGGGTTCTGGCTGAAGAATTTCGGATGAAACCCGCCGGCTTCGACACTGTCATGAAGAGGGTGGGTGGAGGGTTTCCATTCAAAAAAGCCATCCCCGTTATTTGCTTCTTCGTCCCAGGCCAGCATATCAAGCTGGTCCTTGTCTCCGTCACCGTCATAATCCTTTGGTCTTCCACCGTTCCACAGCTCGTCACCGTACCATATAGCACCGTAGTACCAATATCCGAAATCGGGTCCGTGACCGAAAAGAGGCTGGCCGTTCCCATAGTCACTGTAAACATCCCCCGCCTTCTCATAGCCGGTAATCCTGCTTGCAAGGGCGTCAAAGTATTCGTACCATTTGAGGTCTTCCGGATACATTCTCTCTTCAGAGGGTGATGTTGAAGGAGGGCGGAGATGCATGGGCACGGTTGTGTCCATTGAGTTCACAACGTATATGTTCGGGTGGGTCATCAGGAATGTGAACACAGCGCGTGTCTCAGGCTCGCTGAGCGGGTAGGCGCCCGCTCCCCTCTGAGTGAAGCCCCGGCCCGTCATCTCCATCTCCGGCCGCCAGTTCTCCGGGTAGTTGCGGTGCAGGTCGAGCCCGCCGATGCCGTCTTCATTTATACGGCCGTCGCCGTCATTGTCAACCCCTTCCGAAGCGGTTGCATAGATCCCTTCGCCCTGCGCAACCCTTTTCATAATTCTGCCTGAAGTATCTGCCGGATCGGGCACAAGTGTGCCGTTCTTTCTGTCAGGCCACCTGAGTGTCAGAATGATGCCGTCGCCGTCAAGATCCTCAGGAGGATCCTCATCAAGGAGACCGTCGGAATCATTGTCATCCGGTCTTACGGTGCTGCGGTTGCTTTGCGCGGTATTCAGATACAGTTCATGGCCGTCAGGATTATTGACAGGGCGCAGATAGACAGTGAAATTATCAAGCAGGTCGGTTATTGCCGGGTCTTTACCATACCCTTCTGCCAGGTGCCTTGCAAGCCACAGGACCGACTCAGCGCTGGTTATCTCTCCGCTGTGCCTGTTGCCCTCAAAGAAGGCCGCAGGCTTGTCGGTGTCCTTGCCGTTTTTACTGCTCGTGAGAGTCATCTGCATAATAGGTCTCCCCTCGAAACTTCGGGCAACTTCATAGAGAGAGACTATTCCGGGGTACTCTTCCGCCCACCGGCTCATCCAGTGGCATATGACGCCGTAGGTGTGATACCTGTCAAAAGTGAGGGTGTCGGAAGGTGTGTATTCAACCCCGGGGTGCTGAACACGGGGGAAGAAACTGACTCCGTGCCGGGTGCCGTCAACGGTGTAAAGGGTGGAGTCCGGTCCTGAAGACTCAGACTGCGCATTAAGCGAAGCGAAAAGAGCCGGAAGGAGGAAACTGATTATGATCAGAGTGCAGGTTGGTTTTTTCATTACAGAGACTTAATAGCGGGAAAACGCAATTAAGGTAATGATTTAGAGAATACGATCAGCCACGTCTCGAGATAACCTCGAGTTTATTAAGGTCGGTGATCTCTATTGTACGGCCGTTTGCCTTTATTATGCCGTCTCTCCTTAATTCTGAAAATGTGCGTATTACGTTGGCGGAGCTCATGCTGATGAGATCGGCGATCTCCTTACGCGATACGGGCAGTTCAAATATTCGTGAATGATAAAGTTCGTTTGAAAAATAGAGGAGGACAAATGCCACACGCCCGGCAAGGTTTCTCTTTCTGATCTCCAACCCAAGTGAGATTATGTTTTCAGACGTCCGTGAGAGCACAGAGATCAGATTCAGGGCGAACTTTCCGTTCCGTAGTATCAGGTCACGGATCAGATTTATCCTGATGCAGCATACAGCCGAATCCTCAAGTGCCGATAGTGAATACCTGTATTTTTCCTCGTGAAAGGCGTTCGTGTTGCTGACAAACTCAAACGGCCTGGTTATAGTTATAATCTGCTCATCCCCGTCATCGGCGCTTTTGTAAAGCTTGACCAGACCGGTCTTCAGATACTTGAAATCCCGGATTACATCTCCCTCGCGGTGTATAATCTCGCCCTTGGCATATGACCTCTCCTCCCTTGTCTCACAGACTGTCCTGATATCATCTTCATCCAGGGAGGAAAAGGTAACTTCCCTGAGCTCACATGAGAGGCAAGTGCATTTTTTCTTTTTTGTGTTCGGGTCAATTATCATGGGGCATACAAATTTAGAACAATCCATCAATTAATTCGTTCACCTTTCATATTTTTGACGCAGGGCAATCAAATCGAGGATGATAGATGATATACGGTACGGACTATCATGTGCATACGACATACAGTGACGGCAGGCGTGAACCAGAGGCGTATATCGAGGCAGCTCTTAAACTGGGGCTGAGGGAGATCGGATTCTCTGATCATCTGAACCCTGCAGGAGGGCCTCCAGAGTGGTGCATGCCACATGACAGGCTTCCTGAATATGCTGAACATCTCCTCCGTCTGAAAAGAGAACACAGGGACATTGCCGTCAGACTGGGGCTTGAGATAGATTACCTTCCTAACACTGAGGAAGTGACAGAAAAAATAATCAACTCATTTCCATTTGATTTTATAATCGGCTCGGTACATTACCTTGGGGAAGAATCTGTAGATCTCGGCCCGGAGTTTTACATAGGGAAGGATATCAATCTGATATACGAGAACTATTTCAACCTGGTGTGTGAGGCTGCATCCACCGGGTTCTTCGACATAATAGGACACCCTGACCTGGTGCGCATCCACCGCTACAGGCCCGATTCCGACATCACCCATCTTTACAGCATGATGGCTTCAGCCTTCGGGATGCATGATGTTGCATTCGAACTGAACACAAACGGTCGGAACAAGCCGCTGAACGATTTCTACCCTGACAGTCAGTATCTCCATCTCTTTGCCGAGCACGGGGTGCCGGTATGTGTCAATTCGGACGCCCACTTCCCGGAACGGATCGGACAGTATTTCAGTGATGCATATGACCTTCTGAAAAGGGCCGGATACAGGGAAATGGCAGCCTTCTCCGGCCGGGAGCGATTCTCTATTCCAATCAAAAGCTGATTCAGGGACCCGGGGTGTTACCGGGCTGACCTGTTCTCTTTGCCAATGGTCGTCAGGCGCCGGACATCAGATGTTCAGCAAGGATTCGGATGCCAATGGCTGCCAGAATAATACCACCGATTATCTCAACGCGCGAACCGAGACGGCTCCCGGCTGACTTGCCGATACGTATTGCAGTCATTGATGCAAGGAATGTAACGGCACCAATGATCAGTCCGGCTGTCCATATCTGGACTCTAAGCAGGGCAAGGCTTATGCCAACGGCGAATGCGTCAATGCTTGTTCCAAGGGCCATGGTGAGCAGGACCGGCCAACGGTTTATATCCATAGGCTGTCTTTCCGACTCAACTTTCAGTCCGCCGAGAATCATCCGTATACCAAGAATCATCAGAAGCAAAAATGCAAACCAGTGATCATATTTTTCAATATAGCCGCTTACGGTTGAGCCAAGAAAGAAGCCCAGAACAGTCAGTCCCCCCTGGAACAGGGCAAGGATGAATGCTATCCGCATTGCATTGCCGAAGCGTATCTTCGACTCTATGACGCCGCAAGACAACGAAACGGCGAAGCTGTCAAACGAGAGGCCAAGGGCTATTCCTGCTATTGTAATCAGGTCCATATCTGCGCAGATGGCCGCAAAAGTAGTAATAATTGCTATTTTTACCATCCTGTTTGGCGTATGAGGATAGTTGTACAGAGAGTGAAGAGGGCTTCCGTCTCAATTGACGGCAGGGAGCATGCATCAATTGGCCGGGGATTGCTTGTGCTTGCCGGTATTGAGGAAGCAGATACGTCAGACGACGCCGGATGGCTTGCATCCAAATTAGTCAACCTGAGACTCTTTGACGATGCCGGCGGGGTTATGAACCTTTCTGCCATTGAGACGGGAAGCGAAATAATGATCATAAGCCAGTTCACCCTTCACGCATCAACCCGTAAAGGAAACAGGCCGTCATATATCAGGGCTGCGAGGCCGGAAAAGGCAATTCCCCTTTATGAAGAATTAATTGCCCGCACGGGGGCGCTCCTTGGACGTAATCCGGCAACAGGAGTGTTCGGGGCAATGATGGATATAGAGCTTGTGAATGACGGTCCGGTCACGATAATCATAGACAGCAGAAACAGGGAATGACTGATAAAGAGCTCAAGAGATCTGTTCTGACGGTCACGGCATTTGCTTCATTCCTGACACCGTTCATGGGATCGTCTGTAAACCTTGCCCTGCCGTCAATCGGTGAAGAGTTCAGTCTCAATGCTGTAACACTTAACTGGATAGTGAGCAGTTACATGCTTACAACCTCCATGCTTCTTCTGCCGGCAGGCAGGGCCGGAGACATCATTGGCCGAAAGAAGATATTCATGGCGGGCATGGTTGTCTTTACCCTTTCAATGATTCTGCTCACTTTCACGCCTGGAATAAGGTGGCTCATCGGGGCCAGGATACTTCAGGGGATCGGCGGGGCTATGATGTTCGGCACAAACATGGCCATTCTGACCTCTGTCTTTCCACCCGGAGAGAGAGGCAGAGCCATGGGAATAAATGTAACTGCAGTTTATGCAGGGCTCGCTTCCGGACCATTTCTCGGAGGTATTCTGACCCGTTACCTCGGCTGGAGAAGCATCTTTGCCTTCCTTATTCCAATGGGGATAATCAGCCTGATCCTCGTTCATAGCCGGATGAAAAAGGAGTGGGCGGAAGCTAAAGGGGAAAGTTTCGACTGGACGGGCTCAGTCATATATGGTCTCGCGATGGCCGCCCTGATATTCGGTTTCTCAAAGCTGCCCGCAGTGGAGGGATGGGTGATCACAGGAGCCGGCCTTGTGCTCATGCCGCTTTTCGTCCTGCGGGAACAGCGTGCCGTTCATCCTCTCTTCGACATAACCCTTATCTCAAGAAACAGGGTCTTTGCCTTCTCAAGCCTGGCAGCGTTGATTCATTATGCAGCCACCAGCGCCATCGGCTTCTTCCTGAGCCTTTTCCTTCAGTACATAAAGGACCTGGGGCCACGGGATGCAGGATTCGTGCTCATGTCATGGCCTGTGACAATGGCCCTGATATCGCCTATTGCCGGAAAGCTGTCGGATCATCATAATCCGGGAGTGCTTGCATCAATCGGGATGGCAATATCTGCAGTTGGCCTTGTAATGCTATGCTTCCTGACCCCTCAAACTTCAGTGGCATTCGTTGTCGCAGTACTTTTGATCATGGGTGCCGGCTTTTCTCTTTTCTCTTCTCCAAATTCGAATGCAATTATGAGCTCTGTGGAGAAGCGCCAGCTGGGGAATGCCTCAGGCATGCTCGGAACAATGAGAAACGTGGGTCAGACCTTCAGTATGGCAATTGCACTTATGCTGCTGGCTCTTTATATGGGCAATGAAAAGATCAACCCGGGCAACTATCCCCAACTGATGAATTCAATGAAAGTCGGGTTCGTCGTATTTTCAATTCTCTGCTTCGCCGGAATATTCGCCTCTCTGGCCAGAAATAAAAGCCTTCGCAAATAGTCTGATTTTTATTTGCTTTTCAGTAAAAAAAACTAAATTGACCCGCGGTTGACGGCAGGAATGCAGTCTTTGTCTGAATATACATAACAGTCATTATGAGCAAATTATACGAGAAGCTATTAAATCACGACTACTCACCTGATGAGATGGGAGAGTGCATAGCGGAGGCAAGAAGCATTCCGGCATCAGTTGAAAGGGCCCCTCTGCTGAGGGAGATTTTCTCCTGCCTTGATCTCACCAGCCTCAATACACAGGACAGCGAAGGGTCAATCCGGAGCTTCGCGGAGAGAGCCGCCCATTTCCGTTACAGTTTCAGTGACCAGGGCAACGTCGCAGCGCTTTGTGTCTATCCCAACTTTGTGACGGTTGCCAGGGAGGGACTTGGAAGCAGCGGCGTGAAACTTGCAGTTGTGGCGGCATCGTTTCCGACGTCCCAGACTTTTACCGAGGTGAAGATTATGGAGACATCAATGGCCGTCCGAATGGGCGCGGATGAGATTGATGTTGTGATACCTGTGGGCACATTCCTCGAGGGGGCTTACGATACCGTCATAGATGAGCTCAAGTCAATCAGGGATGCTGCCGGCGAGGCCACCCTCAAGGTGATACTCGAGACAGGTTTGCTTAAGGATGAAAGGAACATCTACAGGGCTTCCATAATTGCAATGGAGTCGGGCGCTGACTTTATCAAGACATCCACCGGCAAGTGCCAGGTGTCGGCAACACCCGAGGCTGCCTGGGTCATGTGCCGTGCGATACGTGATTATTACAGTGAAACGGGGATAATGATCGGGTTCAAGCCAGCCGGCGGAATTGTGACTCCTGATGACGCCCTCCTCTATTATTTCATCGTGAAGAACATGCTGGGACCGAAGTGGCTCACTTCTGACTATTTCAGAATAGGAGCCTCGCGCCTTGCAAACAACATACTTTCAGAACTCCATCCGGGCAAGCCGGCTTACTTTTAGCACTCCCTGATGAACAACAGTCCGGGCGATACAATAAGTGTTGCTGCTGACACCCTCAGGATGCCTGCACCACAGGCTGAGTTCAGCATTGGCAGGATCATTCCCGTGCTCTCTTTCCAGGAGGACATGCCCGAGACGGGAGAAGGACCCTCCGGGCTGAGCACGGACCATATCGCGGGAATGAGGCGCATTGACGGAGATCCGAGGCCATCCGGGACCGTTAATTCAGACATGGGTTTTATTCTGCTCTCGCTCTCTCTGCTGCTGATTACAATCCTCACAGTATTCGGACGCAAGAGTGTGATCAGCGGCCTTTCCGCCATCCGGTTCAGAAGGCATGGGGAGGTGACGCCACCGGGCACATCAGAGGTCCTGTCCTGGCCACCGATATTCAGAAACTTTTTTACTATACTGAATATCAGCCTGTTTGCTGCCATTGTGCTTCTTACAAGGGGACTGACAATCCCAGGCCTTTTCGGAGGTTCTGTCGGGCTTACCGGTGTTCTGGCCGGGGCTTTCCTTGCAGCCCTGCTCCTCAGGCATCTCACCAGCATGGTTCTGGCTGAGATCACGGGACTGAAAAGTCTCTTCCGTGAATACATGAACATTGTGTACAATACCTGGTTTGCCAGTTCGCTGTTTTTGTTCATCCTTAACCTCCTGATCCTTTTTGCGCCCATAGAGAATACCTCACTATTTATACTTTCCGGTGCCATAGTCATATCCATATTTCTTATTGTCAGAGCCTTACGACTACTCGCAATTTTTAGTGAGAGGCGTGTTTCAGTTGTTTATTTCATTTTGTACCTTTGTGCCCTTGAAGTCTTGCCTGTCCTGGTCTTTCTCAAAATCCTCGGCGTTTTCTGACCGGAGGCAAGAACGAGGTGGTTGAACTAAAAACTTATGGCTTTGAAAATAAGGAAGGTATTAGTGTCGCAGCCCGAGCCAAGCAATCCGAAATCACCATATTTCGAGCTTGCAAAAAAATACAATCTGAAGATCGACTTCAAACAGTTTATCCAGATTGAAGGGATCCCCGCGAAGGATTTCCGGCAGCAAAAGATCAATCTCGCTGATTTCTCTGCTATCATCTTCACGTCAAAAACTGCAATAGATCACTATTTCAGGATTTGCGAGGAGATGCGGTATACTGTGCCTGATACAATGAAATACTTCTGCATTACCGAGAATGTTGCGTTTTACCTTCAGAAGTATATTGTTTACCGTAAACGCAAAATATTCCACGGCAAAGCCAATTTTGAAGATCTGATTGACGTCATAACAAAGCATAAAGAGGAAAACTTTTTCGTTCCGCTGTCAGAACCTCACAAATCGGATGTTCCCGAGTTGCTTGCCAGCCATAAGATCAAGCATACAATAGGGACGATGTACCGCACAATCAGCAGGGACTTTGATTCCAAGGACCTTGATTATGATCTCCTTGTCTTCTTCAGTCCATCCGGTATCAAGTCCCTCAAGGAAAACTTTCCGACCTTCGTTCAGGGAGACGTAAAGATCGCTGCCTTCGGCCCTACTACTGCCGAGGCTGTCACACACGAGGGTTTCAGGCTTGACATACAGGCCCCAAACCCAAAGGCACCGTCAATGACAATGGCACTTGACTGCTTCCTGAAGGATTATAATAAGAATAACAAGTAGCCCGTTAAAGATATAACGCTCAGACGGAAGCATCCATCCCTGCGGATCGATGCTTTCTTTTTCCCCATGAAAACCCGGCCGGCATCATTTTCAAAAAGCGAAAGACTCTGCGGCGTAAAAACCATCAGCGAGCTTTTTGCGGAAGGCCGGTCAATGAACCTCCCGCACCTGAGGATTATTTACCGTATCTCCCCTGACACAGGCGAACTGCCGCCGGCCAGATTGCTGATATCAGTACCCAAGCGTCATTTTAAAAGGGCTGTCGACAGGAACCTGATACGGAGACGGATCAGGGAGGCCTGGAGATTAAACAAGGAACCCATGCTTATTTCCCTCCGGGAGAAAGGACGCCATGCCGACATTGCAATTATATGGAACGATACTGAAATCAAACCTTATGATGTGACTGAAAAAGCCATTAAAGAGGTTATTGCTAGAGTGTCAGGGCTTAAATATTAACTTTGTGAAAATTGTATACATGAGAATCAAAAACAAAAAAAGGTTACTGATTATTCCTGCAATAGCCATGGTGGCTTTGCTTACTCTTGGTTTTCTGATGGGAGGACAGGAGAACAAGGACTTCAAACTCACCAAAAACCTTGACATTTATATATCCCTTTTCAGGGAACTCAATGCATTTTATGTAGATGAAATCGACCCCGAAAAGCTGGTTCACAAGAGTATTAACAGTATGCTCGCAACCCTCGATCCTTACACTGTATTCTACCCTGAGGATGAGACCGGAGATCTGGATTTCATGACGACAGGCCGGTACGGCGGATTCGGGTCTCTGATCAGAAAATCAGGCGATTATATTGTGGTCACAAATGTCTACAGGGGATTCCCCGCCGACAAGAGCGGGATAAAGCCGGGGGACCTGATGATCAGCATTGACGGCAAGTCGCTTAAAGGTGTCACTTCTGACAAAGCGTCGGACATGCTCAAGGGAGAACCCGGAACCGAGGCTGAGATAGTCATCAGACGCAACGGCGGGGAGATGACCCAAAAACTCAAAAGGGAGAGAATAGCGATCTCCGCGGTACCATATTACGGCATGGTGGACGAAAACACCGGTTACATCCGCTTCACGAATTTTACCCAGAACTGCATCGCTGAAGTAAGGGACGCGCTTACAGACCTGAAGGACAATCAGGGAGCGGAGGATCTGATCCTCGACCTTAGAAGCAATCCCGGAGGCCTTGTAAATGAAGCTGTTGAGATTGTAAATCTCTTCGTCAGATCAGGGCAGGAGGTTGTGAGCACAAGAGGGCGTGCGAAGCAGTATGACGCCGTCTTCCGTACAACCAAAAATCCAGTAGCACCCGAAATGCCACTTGTTGTGCTGATTAACAGGGGCTCAGCCTCTGCATCGGAGATTGTGGCAGGCGCCATCCAGGATCTTGACCGGGGAATCATCATAGGTGAACGTTCATACGGAAAAGGCCTTGTACAGGTGGCCAGGCCTCTCAGTTACAAGGCTCAGGTCAAGATGACAACCGCCAAATATTATATCCCAAGCGGGAGATGCATCCAGGCTGTTGACTTCTCCAATCCAAACGAAGACGGAAGCGTGGGGCTTATCCCTGATTCACTTATTAAGACCTTCAGAACCAGGAGCGGCAGGCCCGTAAAGGACGGAGGAGGAATAATCCCTGACATATCCGTGCCATCCGACATGCTCAACCGGTTTACAAGCGAGCTTTATGTGCAGAACATGGTTTTTGACTTTGCAACCAGCTATTACTGGTCACATCCTCAGCCTTCAACACTTGACAGCCTGAGGATTACGGACGAAGAGCTTGAACAGTTCAAAACATTCCTCACCGAAAGAAAATTCACGTACAAAACTGATTCTGAATCACTGCTCGAAGAGCTTGTTTCGGTTGCAGGTGAAGAGGGTCTGTATGAAGAGAACAGGGCTGCACTGGATAAACTCAGGGGTGGCCTGAGCCATACCCTGGACAGGGAAATGACTCAGTACCGGGCTGATGTGAAGGAAATCCTGGAGTCAGAGCTTGCAGGAAGATATTTCTATGACTGGGGAATGGTGAAATACTCTGTCGGCCGTGACACCCAGATCAGAGAAGCAATCAGTATTGCAGGCGACAGGGCCCGTTACGCTTCGCTGCTCAGGGCTCCCGCCGATAACTGATTTCCGGCGGGAGTTATCAGAAGAGCTCCTTCTTCCAGACCGGAAGTTTCTCCTTGACCATTTCAAGGGTGTGACGGCAGGCGCGAGACGCCTGATCACGGCGCCCGGAGGTGACCATGATGAATAACGACGCCTCGCCGGCTTTGACAACTCCCATTGAGTGAACGATGAGAACCGACCTTACATCGCTGAAAGCGTTCCTGACGGTTTTTACTATATCATCAGCTTCCCTCCCTGCCATATCCTCGTAGGCTGAATACTCTATCGCGGAAACCCGCCTGCCTTCAATCTCATCAGCGCGGACCTTTCCGATGAATATTGAGACCGCGCCTGCGCCGGAATCATCATTGCCCAGCGTCATCAGTTCGGAAATAAGAAGAGGTGTAATTGGCCCCCCGACCAGATACCTGTTTTTCATTATCAGACATTTATGATTCATCCCCCCTGGAAAGGAGGAAGAATTGCAATAATATCATTTTTATTCAATGCGGACTCCTCTTTCAGAATTGTTTTGTTCAGGGCCATTCTGAACGGAATACCTGCCATGGCGGGATATTTATCAAGCAATTGCCGGCGGAGTGCTGCCGTATCTTCGGCGGTAAACGTCTCTTCCCTCCTGGCTGCCGCCACCTCTGCCTTTCCGAAAAAGAGAACCATGACCTCCGTTCCCATCGTCAGTGAGCCTCCAGCCAGTTATACCCTGTCCCTGTGTCGACCTCGAGTGGCACGCTCAGCTGAGCTGCCCCTTTCATCTCCTCCTTTACAATCATTGCTACTTTCTCAACATGACCAGTGTCAACCTCAAAAATAAGTTCGTCATGCACCTGCAGGATCATCTTCGCCTCCGGCATTTCCTGCCCGAGCCTGGAGGCGATCCTCACCATGGCGATTTTGATTATGTCTGCCGCGCTTCCCTGCAGGGGTGCATTAATGGCATTTCGTTCGGCGTTGCCCCTGACCACCTGGTTCCTTGAGTGAATGTCAGGCAGGTAACGCCTGCGTCCGAACATCGTTGTCACATACCCGAGCTCCCTGGCCCTGCGGATGCTCTCATCCATGTATGCCTTTACACCCGGGTATGAGTTGAAGTAACCGTCAATAAGCTCTTTCGCCTCTTTGCGCCCAATTGTAAGGCGTTCGGAAAGGCCGAAGGCCGAAATACCGTAGATGATGCCAAAGTTGGCGGTTTTTGCTTTAGCGCGCATCTCACGCGTAACCCCGGCAACAGGCACACCGAATATCTTCGATGCAGTGGCCGAGTGAATATCCTGTCCCGAGAGGAAATCAGAGATCATTGCGCTGTCACCGCTCAGGTGAGCCATGAGCCTGAGTTCAATCTGCGAGTAATCAGCACTCAGGAAGATCTTGCCTGGTGCCGGGATGAAAGCCTTTCGTATCTCTCGTCCCTCGGCATCACGCACCGGTATGTTCTGCAGGTTGGGGTTTGTGGAACTGAGCCTGCCAGTGGAAGCAACAGCCTGGTTGTATGTTGTATGGATCCTGCCGGTGTTGCGGTCAATGAGCAGGGGAAGCGCCTCGACATATGTTGAGAGAAGCTTCTTCAATCCCCTGTATTCGAGCACCTTGCCAATGACGGGGTGTTTTGCCGAGAGCCGTTGAAGCACCTCCTCGTCAGTGCGGTACTGCCTTGTCTTTGTCAGCCGGGCTTTGTCGTCAAGACGCAGCCTGATAAAGAGGATGTCACCCAGCTGTTTAGGCGAGGAGATATTGAACTCCTGTCCGGCAAGAGAGTATATCTCCTGCTCGAGCCTGATGATTGACTCCCTGAGGGTTACGGCAAAGCTATTGAGTGCGCTCTCATCAATAAAGACTCCCTCTCTTTCCATCGCGGCAAGCACCCTGATGAGGGGCATCTCGATTTTTTCCGCAAGTGTGTCAAGTTCCTCTTTCCTGAGCATGGGCTCGAAAAGCTGCATCAGCTGCCAGGTAACGTCAGCATCCTCAACCGCGTACTCCTTTACTTTTTCCTTCTCAACATCCCTCATTGTCCGCTGCCTTGGGCCCCGCTCGCCGATGAGCTCCTCAATGCGGACCGGCTCATAACCAAGATACTGTGATGCGAGCAGGTCCATGTTATGACGCATGTCAGGCTCAAGAAGGTAATGAGCAAGCATCGTGTCAAAGAGCGGGCCCCTGACGCTGATGCCATAACCCGAAAGTACCTGGATGTCAAACTTCAGGTTCTGCCCGGTCTTCCTTATCTTCTCGTTCTCAAATACCGGCCTGATCGGATCCAGCAGCTTCAGCGCCTCATCCCTGGCAGGCGGCAGCCAGAGCATGGTGCCGGAACCCTTCTCCCATGAAAAGGCAATTGAAACGAGCTGTGCATTCAGGGAATCAAGAGAGTTGGTCTCGGTGTCAAAACAGAAATCGGTCAGGGCCGAAAGGACTTCCGCCAGCCTGCGGACCTCCTCCAACGATTCGATAAGGGTGTAATTATGCGTTGTTTTACTGATGTCTGTCTTACCGGCATTGCCTTCAGTTGCTGTTTCGCCGAAGAGAGTGCCCTGAAAATCACCTGAGGCCTGTTGTATAGAAGATGGTGCGACGACCGGAGAAGGTCCGGGCGCGGAAGATGGTCCGGCAACTGGTTTTTCGTCTGCTACGGTTTGATTCTCACCGACGGGTCCCGGTAAGGACTGCCGGCCCCCAGAAACAGGAAGGCGTGAAGCCATTGTCCTGAACTCAAGCTCCTCGTAAATCCGGCGTAATGCATCCGTATCAGCATCGCTGCGGTGCAGATCAGCATGACTGAACTCTACCGGCACATTCTGCTCTATAGTCGCAAGTCGCTTGGAGAGCAGTATCTGCTCCCTGTTCTGCTCGATAATGTCCTTTTGACGCCCTGAGAGCACAGATGTGTTGCTGAGCAGGCTCTCTATGCTTCCGTGCTCCCCGATGAGCTTACACGCCGTTTTAGGGCCTATTCCGGGGGCTCCCGGAATGTTGTCGGATGTGTCTCCCATCAGCCCGAGCAGGTCAGTGATGTGAGCCGGTGGTACTCCGTACTCTCTGACAATCTCATTGATTCCCCAGATCTCAGCCTCGCCGCCGGAGCGTCCGGGTCTGTACATCACAACACGGTCAGTCACAAGCTGCGCAAAATCCTTGTCGGGGGTCATCATAAAGGCCGTATAGCCCTCCTCCGATGCCTTGCGGGCAAGAGTTCCGATCACATCGTCAGCCTCAAATCCAGGCACCTCGATGACGGGTATGCGGTAGGCGTCAAGGAGTTTTTTTATCCATGGAACGGCTATTTTAATGTCTTCCGGGGTGGCATCACGGTTGGCCTTGTATGCCGGATAAATCTCATTCCTGAAGGTTGGGCCCGGGGGGTCAAAAACAACTGCTATGTGAGAAGGTTTCTGTTTGGCAAGGAGATCCTCAAGAGTGAGGAGAAATCCGAAGACGGCCGATGTGTTCATCCCCTTTGAAGTCACCCGGGGATTCTTTATGAAGGCATAGTACGATCTGAAGATCAATGCGTAGGCATCGAGCAGAAAGAGTTTCTTATCAAAGTCGGGAGCCGTCACCTGTTGTCGGATGCATGCCACTCCGCATAGGCGGTGGCTGTTTCATATAACTTCACGCTGTGCAGGACAGTGCCTGCAGGAATCCTTCCCGAAAGAGTAGCGGCAATGTCAGCCACAAGGTTCTCGCAGGTGGGCTGGTATGCAGAGACAATTACATTACCGAAATGCTGGCGGTAGCTCTCCACGGTAGCTGCGGGTGCCTGGCCGGAAACCATCAGCGTATGATCAAATCTGTCAACAACGCTTTCACGTACAATTTTCTTAAGATCCCCGAAATCCAGAACCATCCCGTTGCGGTTACTATCCGGGTCATTCACCGGCACCCCGGTAACAGTCACATAAAGAATGTACGAGTGGCCGTGCACGTTACGGCACGGGCCGTCATAGTTCCACAGAGCGTGGGCCATCTCAAAACGAAATTCCTTTGTTACCCGGATTACGGCCATTGGTGCAATTATTTGGTATCCGCAAAAATAAACTATTTAAAACGATTTTTGTTTGATGGGATATTTCCGGATGATATTTGCACGTTTAAATGTCATACATAACGATTAAACCGTATCTTTGCGCCCAATACATTAATAACCAAATGAATAATAACGAGTTGTTGACTATCCCGTTCCTTGCCGGAGAAAGCTTCAGAAAGCACGGTGGAAACAAGGCGATGGGTTTTGTGGGGGAGGAAGTAATAACCTATAATCAGCTTGAAGGCCGGATCCGGTCAATAATGAGGCTGCTTGAAGATTATTCAGTTAAACCCGGCGACAAGGTTGCCATACTCAGCACAAGTATGCCCAACTGGGGTGCCAGCTATTTTGCAATAACCTTCATGGGTGCTGTTGCAGTACCCATACTTCCGGACTTTACCCCGGGAGAGATTGTAAACGTCCTGGAACACTCCGGATCAAAGGCGCTCTTCATCTCCGGCAACCTGAGTCACAAGTTCGGAGAGAATGCTTTTGCATCACTGGAGACCGTGATATCAATCGACGACTTCAGTGTCATTTCCGGATCAAACGGAAAGAGCTACAGCGAAGGCCTTGTCCCTGTAGTCAAATACAACGTTGCCGAGGAGGATCTGGCTGTAATCATTTACACCTCGGGCACCACGGGCAAGTCAAAGGGGGTGATGCTCACACACAAAAACCTCTGCTTTACTGCAAAACAGGTAAGAACAATACAGTTTGTTGTAGAGAGTGATGTCTTCCTTTCAATCCTGCCCCTTTCCCATACGTATGAGCAGACCCTGGGACTGATTCTTCCAATCTTCAACGGTGCAACGGTATGGTATCTCCGCAAGGCTCCGACACCTTCTGTTCTGCTCCCTGCGCTTGAGCTGGTAAAACCCACCACCATGCTCACCGTGCCGCTGATAATGGAAAAGATATATTTCAATAAGATTGTTCCGACATTCAGCAAAAACAAGATAGTATCCTTCCTGTATCATAAGACCCCGGCAAGAAAACTGCTCAACAAAATTGCGGGCAAGAAGATCTACAAAACCTTCGGAGGAAGATTACGGTTCTTTGGCATTGGCGGTGCCAAACTGAATCCAACTGTGGAACAGTTCCTGCTGGATGCAAAATTCCCCTATGCAATCGGCTACGGCCTGACAGAGACGTCGCCGCTGCTTGCCGGAACGAAAGTCGGCACCTGCAGGCTTGGCTCCACCGGACCCGCAATGGAAGGGGTGATTCTGAAGATAAACAATCCTGATCCTGTAACCGGAGAGGGAGAGGTGTGGGCCCGTGGCGAGAATGTTATGAAGGGTTATTTTAAAGAACCCGCCATGACCGCAGAAGTGATAACACCCGACGGCTGGTTCAGGACTGGCGACCTCGGTGTGATTGACAGCAACAACTACCTGAGTCTCAAGGGAAGACTTAAGAACATGATTGTCGGTTCGAGCGGTGAAAACATTTACCCTGAAGAGATTGAATCTGTCATCAATGACTTCAGCCATGTGATTGAGTCCCTCGTAGTTCAGCAAAAAGGTAAGCTTGTAGCTATGGTTCACCTTAACATCGAGGAGCTTCAGGCAAAGTATGCCCAGATGAAGAAAGATTTCTCCGACCAGGCTGAACTTATAATCAATGAGTACCTGGATGAGCTCCAGAGATATGTCAATTCAAAAGTCAACAGGTACAGCCAGGTGCAGCTCGTGGTCTACCAGCCGGAACCGTTCCAGAAGACGGCCACTCTGAAGATTAAGAGATTTCTTTATTACTGATTACTCCCCTGTGCGGGGAATCCCAACGTGTGAAACACCGCCGGCTTAGTGCATCAGAAAGGATTCACCATTCGCTGAAAGATGAGGTGATTGCCGTTTTTTTGCTATTTTGCGTCCAAATTGCATTCTGATGTCAAACCGGACAAAAGCCCTGCTTCTGATTTTTTCGATCCTGGTGGTGGACCAGGTGGTCAAGATCATCATCAAAACCAATATGGTAATCGGTGAGGAGATCCCCGTTCTTGGCAACTGGTTCCGGATACACTTCCTTGAGAACAACGGCATGGCCTTTGGAATGGAATGGGGCGGAAAGACCGGAAAGGTAGCTCTGTCTGTCTTCAGGATGGTCGCCATCGCCGGGATTGCCTGGTATCTGAACACCCTGATTAAAAAGAACGCCAATACAGGGCTGATCCTCGCCGTCAGCGCAATAATTGCAGGCGCAGCCGGGAATCTTATTGACAGCGCCTTTTACGGAATGATATTCAGCGAGAGCTGGCACACCACGGCAGTATTGTTTCCCGAGGGAGGCGGATACTCCTCCTTTCTTCATGGAAGGGTGGTGGATATGCTTTATTTCCCTCTGATTGACTCTCACTGGCCTGACTGGTCACCAATCAGGCCCGGACAGTCATTTATATTCTTCAGGCCGGTCTTCAACCTGGCCGACACGTCGATCACAACAGGAGTGCTGGCAATTCTTGTCTTCCAGAAGAAGTTTCTGGGTGATCAAAAGTAATTTATCTTACTTTTGATATCATTACAGTCGGATCAGGATGGCGGGCCTTTCAGATATAAAGAAACCGGTTGCGGCAGAGATGCGTGAGTTTGAAGCGTACTTCAGGCGCACCCTGCAAAGCGATATACCGTTCTTCCATGTTATCCTGAGCATTTTTCTCCGCCGCAAGGGAAAGCAGATGAGACCGTTGCTGGTTTTTCTGACAGCTAAACTGAACGGAACCGTAAACGAAACCACCTTCATTGCTGCTACTTTCATTGAGCTGCTGCACACGGCTACCCTGGTGCATGATGATGTGGTTGATGATGCCTCAGAAAGACGCGGACTTCCCTCCATAAATGTTCTCTATAATTCAAAGATTGCCGTTCTGGTGGGCGACTATCTGCTGGCCCAGGGTCTGCTTATAAGTGTTGACAAGCAAAGATTTGACATGCTTGGCATTGTCTCCGATGCCGTGAGGGAGATTGTCAAAGGGGAACTGGTGCAACTGCAAAAAACACGCAAACTGGATATCCGGGAGGAGGATTACTTCAGGATCATCAGAATGAAGACGGCAGCCCTCATATCCGCATGCACCGCCTGCGGGGCAAGCTCGGTTACCGGAGATGCAGAAACGATAGCCCGGATGAAGGAACTCGGGGAGAATATCGGCATGGCATTCCAGATTAAGGATGATCTGCTTGACTATACCGGGGACGGACTGACCGGCAAGAGGGAAGGGAATGACATCAAGGAGAAGAAGATCACCCTGCCGCTGATACACGCACTCAGGGAAGCGGGCCTGCTTGAAAGACGCCGTGTGCTCCGGTTGCTGAGACGAAAGAAAAAGGGGAGCAGGGAGATCCGGGAAGTGATTGACTTCGTGAGAAAACATAAAGGCCTGGAATATGCCGAGTCAAAAATGCAGGAGTACTCTGACCGGGCGATCCGCATCCTGGAGACATATCCCGACTCCGAAACCAAATCCGCACTTATTGAATTCGTTATATTTTCAACACTAAGAAGAAAATGAAAGACGTTAGCCGCTTTCTTTCACTAGGCAGTTATGCCATCGCAGGAGTCTCGAGAGACCCGAAGAAATTCGGACAGGTCGTGTTCAGGGACCTGCGCAAAAAAGGGATGGACGTTGTACCAGTCAATCCCTCAGCCGAAACAATTGACGGGGTGAAATGCTTCAGGTCGGTCAGTGAACTGCCGGCAGAAATCAGGGGGATCATTTTTATGACGCCGAAGGAGGAGACCCTTTCGGTGGCAAGGGAGGCGATTGCACACGGGATTAAAGATCTCTGGATTCAGCAGGGGGCAGAATCGAAGGAGACAGTTGCCGCCCTGGAGAAGGAAGATGTCAACCTGATCCACGGTCAGTGTATCATGATGTTCTGGAAACCCGACGGGATCCATTCCTTTCACCGTTTTCTGAAGAAAATCTTCGGGGGCCTGCCCGCCTGACGGGAAATATTCGATTCTCGCGAAGTTAATGCAGCAGGTAACATCGCCTTACCTGCTGTGATTCTGTATTTTATGCAGTTTTAAGCCAATAACTGTTCCACGTGAAAAAAAATCATTTTTTGAGCGCCTCGGTGATAAGGGAGGCTTTTTTAGTGCCAACAGCCTTTTCAAGCTCCCCGATGCCGGCCTCGGAGATTTTTTTCACCGACCCGAATTTTTTCAGGAGTAGTTCTTTTGTCTTATCACCGATCCCCGGAATTTCATCCAGGAGTGACAGGTTCATTTTGGAGCTACGCTTTCCCCGGTGGAAATTAATGCCGAACCTGTGGGCTTCATTTCTCAGGTGCTGGATTATTTTAAGAGTTATACTGTTCCGGTCAAGATAGAGGGGTACTGAATCGCCCGGGAAGTAAATCTCCTCCAGTTTCTTTGCAATGCCTATGATCGTTATTGCTCCCCTCAGTCCCAGACCCTCCAGGCTCTTAACAGCAGAGGAGAGCTGCCCCTTGCCTCCATCAATAACTACCAGCTGGGGCAATGGTGTCCTTTCGTCAAGCATTCTCCTGTAACGACGGTGGATGACCTCCTCCATCGATGCGAAGTCGTCCGGACCGGTGACAGTTTTTATGTTGAAATGACGGTATTCCCTGTTACTTGGCTTTCCGTTCCGGAATACGACACATGCTGCAACCGCTGACTCCCCCTGGATGTTTGAATTGTCAAAGCATTCTATATGAACAGGTAACACTGGCATATGAAGGTCTTTCTTCATCCGCTCAAGGTTCTTTTCAGTCCTGTTCTCCTTTGAATGCTCTGCGGCCTTCTTTTGTCTTTCAAGCCTGAAAAAGACAGCGTTTCGGTTGGCAAGCTCAAGCAGTTTGTGGCGGTCACCACGCAAGGGAACAGAGTATTTTACCTTATCTAAAAGTATATCAGGCATAAACGGGACAAGGATCTCGGGCGAATCGCTCGATACCCTTTGCCTGATCTCGGTCACTGCAGAAGAGAGAAGCGACTCCTTCTCCTCTTCCAGTCGCACTTTCAGCTCAACAGACCATGACTGTACAATGGCACCGGAGACCACTTTCATATAGCTGACATACATCGAGCCCTCCTCAAATGAGCATCCGAAGACATCAACATTCCTTACTGAGGTGTTGACAACCACAGATTTACTGCGGTATCTGGAAAGCAGTTCAAGTTTGTCCTTGATTTTCTGGGCCTCCTCGAATTTAAGTTCCGAGGCTAATTTTTTCATGAGTGATTCAAGGTAAGCTGTCACTCCGCCAAGGTCACCCTTGACTATTTCCTTTATCCTGTCAACCTGCAAATTGTAATCTTCTTCACTGATGAGTCCTATGCACGGGGCCTTGCAGTTACCCATGTGATATTCAAGGCATACCTTATATTTACCTGCACTGACTGATTGTTGCGATAAGGGAAGAGAACAGGTACGGATCTGAAAAAGGTGTCGGATCAGTTCGAGAAGGGTTTTTACAGCGGGGACAGAGGTGTAGGGGCCGAAATAGGCAGAGCCGTCCGGAATCAGCTTGCGTGTGAGAAACACCCTCGGAAAGTGCTCATTCTTAATGCATATCCAGGGATAGGTCTTGTCATCCTTAAGCAGGATATTATACCGTGGCTGGTGTTTTTTTATGAGACTGTTCTCGAGCAGAAGTGCATCGGATTCATTATCGACGACTGTATGCCGGAGTTCAACGGCGCGGGATAGCATGACCTGGGTCTTGCCTGACTGGTTCTTGGAGAAGTAAGACCCAACTCGTTTGCGCAGACTGCGGGCTTTCCCGACATAAAGAATTGTACCTCCGGAGTCAATGAACTGGTAAACTCCCGGTTTGTCGGGCAGGGCAGAGACGGTTGATCTTATGTTTTCCCTGTCTGTCAATGTGTTATGAGCATATCAAACGAAGATATCCGGCGGAATACAGTATTAATTCCGCCAGGTAAAGTTATTAAAATAGGAGAACGGAAGTCAAATGAACCGGTGGCTGACAGCTAATTGCGCCTCTATATCCTTTACTGACAGTAACTTAGCAACCTTTTAGCTTCCTTTAGAATACGGAGTTGCCTTAGATTTTGTACTTGTCATGCGGGTTGGGGACGAAGAGCGGCACATGCCTGAATGCCAGACCGTCAAAGAGTCCCCTGTCGCTGATCTTCAGTTTCGGGATGACAAGAAGTGCCATGAAAGAGAGGGTCATGAATGGTGCATCAAGCCTGCAGCCCAGGCTTTTAACGGTCTCTGAGAGCTTCTCATACCGTGATGCCATGGCGGTTACAGGCAGATCTGACATAATCCCGGCAACAGGCAGTTTAAGTATGTCGGCACCGTCTTCGGATACAACGGACATACCTCCGCCTGCATCAACAATCATGTTGATTGCATCCACAATATCGCGGTCATTTGTGCCTACGGCGATTATATTATGGCTGTCATGCGCCACGGAAGAGGCCATGGCACCTCGTTTCATGCCGAAGCCCTTTATAAATGCAATGGCAGGAGGTTTGTCGTTGTACCGCTCTTTCACAACTATTTTAAGAATATCCTCTTCAATGTCAGATGAAACAAACGGCTCCTCCCCCGTTCTCACAATCTCCAAATCAGTGAGAAGTTCGCCGTTCCGTGCGACAATCACATTCATCTTTTTGTCCTCATTGATAACTCTTATCTCATCCTGCAGCAACCTTGTGCATTTAAACTTATTGACTTTTTCCACCTCTCCCGGAGAGAAAAGGGTCCTCCCATCCTTGTAAACACACTCGCCGTTTATCCAGGTCTGAAGTATATTCATTTTGGAAGGGTCATCTGCAATGATGAAATCGGCCGGCTCTCCCGGTCTCATCAATCCGGCATTTATTCCGTAATGTTTGAATGTATTAACAGACGCCGCCCTGATCACGTTGAACATATCATATCCCATTGAGATCAGCCGCGCGACCAGTTTGTTTATATGGCCTGCCGCCAGTGTCTCAGGGTGAAGGTCGTCGGTACAGAGCATTACCTCATCCGGATAATAATTAAGCAGTGGGGCCAGTACTTCCAGATTTTTAGCGGCGCTTCCCTCCCTTATGAGAATTTTCATTCCTCCGGAAATTTTTTCCAGGGCTTCTTCAAGTGACGTACATTCATGGTCAGTTGTAATTCCTGCCGCTATATACTTCTTAAGCTCCTGGCCTGTCAGACCGGGCGCATGTCCGTCAACGCGCACTCCGGCATTTCTTGCAGCCTCCAACTTGCCGTAGACTTCAACATCATCATAAATGACACCCGGGAAATTCATCATCTCTGCGAGAAATTTAACCTTGCCCTCCTGCAGCATTTCACGAATATCCGCGGCTGTTATCCTTGCTCCTGCGCTTTCCGACTGTGTGGCGGGAACGCATGACGGTGCGCCGAATATCATTTTAACCGGTACTGTCCTGGAATTTTCAAGCATGAATTCAACACCCTGTCGCCCCAGAACGTTTGCTATCTCATGCGGATCGGCAACCACGGCAACGGTACCATGCTTCACCACGGCCACCGCAAAGTGTGACGGCACAAGCATACTGCTTTCTATATGCACATGAGCATCCGCCAGCCCTGGCATTATAAATATGTCCGGACTTTTTTCCGTTTCAGTAATTGATTCTATTTTACCTCCAGAGACTGTTACAATGCCCGGATAAATGCGCCTTTTATGCACATCAATAATTTTGCCAGCTATAATCATACTATAATGAAAATTTAGTGTTCCACGTGGAACACTCATCGTTATCGTCCAAGATACATGATAAGTATTGAAACATCAGAAGAGGATACACCACTAATTCTTGAAGCCTGTCCAATTGTCGCCGGACGTATCTTTGAAAGCTTCTGCCTCCCTTCGGTCGAGATTGAAGTAAGCTCGTCAAATATGATCTCCTCAGGTATCCTTAAATCTTCCAGCCTCTTTATTTTATCAGCGACTCCTCTTTCCCGTTCCAGATACCCTGAGTACTTTATCTTGATCTCTGCAGCTTCTGTGATCTCTCTCCTTCGCTCAGATTTGCTGAACCCCAGGCCGTCAGTACCGGGAAGTATATCCAGCAATTCTGAAAGCTCAACCTGCGGTCTGGTGGCCAGGTTAACGGCTTTGATTTTCTGGCTAATCTCTGCAGTACCTTTTCTTACAAGAAATGGGTTTATGTCAGAAGGAGAAATACTGCAGCCTTTAAGGAATGAAACAATCTCTTCCGCCATACGATATTTCTCTTCAAGACGAGAAACTCTAACCGCTGAAGCAGTACCAATAGAGACAGCCTTAGGAGTCAGCCTCTCATCTGCATTGTCCTGACGCAGCAGGATCCTGTATTCGGCTCTTGAGGTAAACATTCGATATGGCTCATCAACCCCCTTCGTAACCAGGTCGTCAATAAGCACGCCAATGTATGCTTCATCACGCTTCAGTACAAAAGGTTCTTCAGACCGGACTTTCAGAACAGCGTTTATTCCCGCAATTAACCCCTGGGCCCCCGCCTCCTCATATCCTGTTGTACCGTTAATCTGTCCCGCGAAGTATAATCCCCCTATTTTCTTCGTCT
>Ga0209467_1001084_pt1 | contig 26565 bp, 26 predicted proteins | sample Higcelwee11metaG_FD_187175 | JGI IMG/M metagenome (GOLD analysis project Ga0209467, IMG submission 187175) | Freshwater pond sediment microbial communities from the University of Edinburgh, under environmental carbon perturbations - High... | ecosystem: Environmental > Aquatic > Freshwater >... | reverse complement strand
CTGGTAGTTTACCGAGCACTCTCTGTATTCCAATCTTGCGGTATAGCGCTTTGAAAAGCGCGCGATCAATCGCTTTATCAGCGCGGTTATTGGAATGTTCATCCTGAAAGCGGTTAATTCCAGCAGATCAAAGATCTCCTCTTTGATATTGAGTGAAGTTGTATGCATAGCTCCTCCCGGGCGAGAAGTGTCCCCTCATACTAGTACGTTTGGGTATCTCCGAACTGCTGAACTTTTTTCAAAATCCCGGCTTTTCCCTCACGACGCCCCCTAATTCAGCTTTCCCTTTGCCGCAATAAACGGCAGATCTCTCTCTGTCCCGACTGTACATGCGGGCAGTTTAATCAATGCGGGGGGATTACTTATAGTGATCCCCCCGCATTGAGAATTATGCACCGCGGATATTTTCTCTTGAACTCACCGCACACATGATACAGAGTGTTCAGAAAAACGGAAGGAACCGGATATGCACACAGGTACCGACTACTGGAAAAATTATATGGAACGCTACTTCGGATCGGGCCACATCACCGACTGGCAGAAGAGCTGCAGGGAAGTGACAATCAGATCCAATGACGAGCCGCTTCACCTCGAGACCTACATATACGGCGATAAAAAGCCCACCTTCATCTTCTCGCACGGCATTGTCGGCTACGCGCGGCTGCTTCTGCCATTCGTGCTGCCGCTATATCACCGGGGCATCAACGTCATCTGCCCCGACCTGAAGGGGTACGGTTACAACAGCCATACGAGGGGAGACTTCTCTTGGGACGAACATGTCACCAATCTCGTCGACACGGCGCGCTATGCCCGTGAAAGATTCTCGGGCCCGCTTTTCATCGGCGGCGCGAGCATGGGCGGTCCCCTCGCCTACGAAGCGGCCGTGCGTTTCAGGCAGATCGACGGTCTCATCTGCTGGGGCCTGTGGAATATGACCGATGGCGAATTTATTGAAAACGAAACCTCTCTTAAGGGGAAAAGCCGCATTGTGCTTCCCCTTTTGAAGCTGACAAAGGGTCTTGTCGAACGCGCCGCCGGCACTCGCATGCTGCGCATCGATTCGGTCGTATCGTACGACACGCTGAGCGGCGTTCCAGAATGCAACGAAATGATCAGAAACGACCCCCAGGCGGGAAATTTTATAAGCGTCAGAGGGGCGCTCAGCCTTCTCACCCAGAGCCGTCCCTCGGTCGCCTATGAGAATTTTCTCAAGCCCGTACTCATCTTTCAGGGCGGCGCGGACCGCATGACACCGCCGCAGTACACGAACGAAACCTTTCTGCGCATCGGCTGTCCCGACAAGCGTTATATTGAGCTTGACGGCGCCGAACATTTTCCCTTACAGAAAAGATTCTACGATGAGTGGTGCAGCAAGGTGAGCGCCTTTATCAGGATGAACGGGTAAAACATTTTCAGGTCTGGATCACAGTTTTCGACGAAGTATTAATAATTTTTTGCATACAAATATAATATTTAAATTTCAAGGAAGTGCTATGAGAAGAATCTTTTCGGGAGTCGCCCTCCTTCTTTTGTCGCTCTTTATTTCGGGATGCGTGACCATGCAGCAGACAACCTATAATCACGCGAAAGTTCCTTTTGCTGAGAAAGAATTCAACAATTGTATCGCGATTAAGATTGCCCTCACCAGCCAGATGACGGGTACGATGGATCCCCCCTTTCAGCACATTTATTTTATGAACGGGCAGGGTGAGGAGTATGCGGCCACTCGATTCGAACAGGACGGGTACTACTACCTTTTCAACGTTCCGAAGGGAACTTATAAGGCTATACGGGCCGAGTACAGGGATGTTGAAGAGAGAAAGGGCCGTGACAAACGGACGCTCATGATTTACGAGTTCGACAAGAATTTCAAAACACGATCAACTATTAAAATCAGGAACAATCAGTTCAAGTTCATCGGTTTCTATACGCTCAAGGGGAAATTCCCCAACGGGAAAGAGCTGATGTCAAACCTCGCCGGCGGTCTGGTCTCTGAGATGCTGACAGGAACTCAGGAGATGAGCGTTAAGACATCAGTCGATTCAGCGGTAACCAGAAACGACGAGTGCACCGGGTACTACAATTACATGAACACGAAATTCTCCGGAACCCCCTGGGCCGATCTGATCAAAAAAGAATACAAAGCATACCTTGCGGAATAGTCCTCAGACTTTTCCCGCTAATTTTTGTAAACAAATGGAGCCACATGGACATTGCAATTATCGTCGAAGAGTCGTATCAGAAAGGCGGCAATTTCCCCTTCGAGACGAAGACCTCGTTTCAGCGCGATTACGAGCGGCCTGACAAGCCCGACGAGCGCGAGCTCTTTGCTTCACCGATTAAACGGCTCGGCGGCGAATACGGTATTGCGACCCCGGCGACAAAAGAAGTTTTCGCACGTCTGCTGCCGAAAGCACTGTTCGCTTCAGGCGATTCTGCGCGACAAGGGGGAAAGCAATCGCAATGAAGCTTGATCTTTCACTGGCGAATCTGATCACCAAAAGCGCACGTGTCATCACCCGCCATTATCAGCGGGAAGTCGCCCGGTATAACATCACCGCATCACAGGGCGGCCTGATTTACTTTCTCAATATTATCGGGCCCTCAACACAGGTCGAGCTGGCCAGAATCCTTCACCTCGACAAGACCAACGTCAACGCCATGGTGAAAAAGCTAGAGGCGGCCGGACTTATCGCCGTGCGGAAGGATAGCGATGACACAAGAAAGAGCCGGGTCGCACTGAGTGCGAAGGGGGCGGCTCTCGCAATAAAACTGAATGAAGTTGACGTAAATGTCGCCGAGTTTTACAAAAAACTTGCGGGCGGCGAAAAAAATGCCGCTATAATAAAAGAGTTTCTCGGCAAAATTGTCTTCGAAGAATGACCAGGTCAAGGGGCACGCGCATCAATCTATCAATAGCGGAAGTATGAAAATGAGACGCTTCATCTTTTGCACAATAATCCTTTTGCCGATACTTTTATCCGCAAACATGCGGGCACCTTTCATCATCCACCGCAACGGAGGCGGCAATATCAGAATCGACCTGCCCGTCGTTGTCGAAAGCGAAACCATCGATTTTTTCTTTTCGGGTGTCTACTCGGGAAAGCTCGCGGATGTGCACCACACAGAGTATTCGGCGAAGGTGCGGGCCGTCTATAATCTTTCGTTCGACTCTGATGTCACCTGCTCGATGAATTTCTTCTCGCCTTCGGCCGATGCGGTTTCGGTAAAGGTGAACGACGAAGACTGTGCTTTTGAGATTAAAAACGAAAAGAGCGAGGGCAACGGCGAACAGGGGGCTGCTGCGACGGGGGAAAGCGGATCTCAAACTGATCCGGAAGCGGCCCCCGATAACAGGCAGGCCAATGCTGTGTATACAATATTATTTAATGCATCGATCAAGTCGGGAAAGAATACCGTTGCAGTGGAGTACACGCAGCCGCTCGGCAAACGCGAGTTTGGATATGGATACTTCTCGAAGGGCAAATGGTCGACCGATGCGGAGTACATCTTCGGACCGATAGAAACATGGAAAAGGGCGGCCGATTTCAAGGCTGTCATCACGGTGCACATACCCTACAAGGGAGAGATCGCCGACCTTTTTTTCGGCCCCGCCTTCAATATCACGATGCGTACCGGAATGGTCATCGGCAATCAGTACGCCGAAATAAGCGGATCAAAGAGCGTCAATTCCACAGCCGGAGATGAGAAGTATCTTTCACGTACTTTTGAAATCGGCAAAGAGATACCTGAAATGATTTTCATAAATGTGTTAGAAAAGTAGAAAGGCCTCTGTTCGGGGGGATGGTACTTGTCCGCCACATCCACATCAGAAAAGAAAAATATCTTTCATACTTGACAATTCAATGATCCGGGTGGATTTGTAACGTTCTAATGTACGATAGTTTTAGAACATTACAACATAATCAAATCCGGAGGATTGCAGAATGAAATCAATGTTTGACCCGATACCTATCGCGGAACACACCGCAAAAAACAGGTTTGTCCGCAGTGCGACATGGGAGGACATGGCATCCGACGACGGCGCGATCACCGATCGTCTCCTCGCGATGTACCGCCGCCTCTCCCAAGGCGAGGTCGGTACTATTATCACGAGCGGTGCGTTTGTTCTTGAAAAAGGAAAGGGACTGCACGGGCAGATCGGAATACACAACGATGCGCTCATTCCGAGGCTTACCGCTCTGGCCGGCGCGATACACTCCGGCGGTTCGCTCGCCGTCGCACAGATAGCGTACTGCGGCAATCAGTCGATCATCGGGGCTGATGAGAATACATTCACTCCATCCGGGGTGGCCGAACCCGCTTCGGGAAGAACCGGAAAGATAATGACCGATGATGATATCGCGATACTGATCCGCGCATTCGGCGATGCGGCTGTGCGCGCGGCAAAAGCCGGCTTCGACGGTGTGCAAATCCACTGCGCACACGGATATCTTCTCAGCCAGTTTCTCTCACCCCGTTTCAACACACGTACCGACAGTTACGGGGGATCGACCGCAAACAGGGCCCGTATTGTAATCGAAATTCTGGATCTCATTAAAAAGGAAAATCCCGGACTTGCGGTTCTCGTGAAGATAAACGGGAGCGATTACTTTGACGGCGGGCTCGATATAGATGAGTGCACCGCGATTTGCAGAATTCTTGAAACGCACGGCATCGACGCGATCGAGCTTTCAGGCGGGATTAACGCCTCAAAAGTCTCACGAGAGATGGGATCGATGATCACTGCTCCTGAACGCGAAGCGATGTACGCGAAGAACGGCTCGTCAGTCGCTGAAGCTGTAAAGGTTCCCGTAATTTCAGTCGGAGGATACCGCTCTCCGGATGTCATCGAAAAGATCCTCAATGAAACCGGCATCGAAATGATCGCGTTATCCCGGCCGTTGTTCGCGGAGCCGGAACTCATACACCGGTGGGGGACAGGAGACCGGAATAAATCACGCTGCATTTCATGCAGCAAATGCCGCGGAAAAAACGGGAACTTTTGCACGGTATTCTCCGTTGAGCAGTAAAACTTAATTCATGTACGTCAGCGGATATTGCTCACATGATTGCGCCGTTCCCGCGATTAATACCATCATACGAAGTCCGCACAACGACATTAGCAGCAGGAGATACCAATGATAATTGATTCGCATCAGCACGCGCTGTCTGATACCGGCGCGCAGATCTCAATTTCAAAATCAGCCGGAATTGATCGCGTTTACCTCTTTCCCACCCGCGTGCATCCCGAGAACTCGCGTAACTTCGCGGAATTCACCTCGGAGCTGAGCCGTCTTATGACGAATCTCGGCGGCGGAAAACTTCCCGTTGACGAAATCATCGACGCGATCGACGCCACCGCTTCAATCGTTGAAACAGCTCCGGATTATTTCACCGGTTTCGGAATCTGCCCCGCAGGACTCGGCGAGAGTGAAACTGCAGCGTGGATCGAAACTCATATCACTGAAAAGGGCCTTTCAGGTATCGGAGAGGTGACCTTCGCATCGGGAAACACCGCGTCCATAGAAAACATGATTCGGTACACACACGACAGCGGAAAGAAGCTGCCCGTATGGATTCACACCTTCAACCCGGCGGCCGCATCCGACATCAGGGAGATCATCACACTTTCGGACAGATATCCCCGCGCCCGGATAATCCTCGGCCACGGGGGCGGCTACCACTGGTGTGAAACTCTCACGCTCGCGAAAGAGCGCCGCAATATATGGATCGACCTGTCGGCACAGTTCTCGATATTCCCTGTGAAATATTACGCGCAGGAGATTCCCGACAGAATTCTATTCAGCTCGGATCTTCCCTATGATGATCCCGCACTTCGTATCGATATGCTTAAAAAAATCATCACCGATAAAATTGTTCTGGCGCGCGCTCTCGGCGCCAACGCGGCTGAACTTGTGGCCGGCTGACACGGGTTACACCCGATACTCCTTGACAATCATGCGGTTGTTCGCGTAGAAAAACTGAAGAGCCGCATGAAGCTCTTAATGCTGGCCAATTACCGTTGAAACTTCCGCCTTGCTTTATCTCCAAAAAAAGCGCCGGGCAAACCGGCAATTTGAGAGGAAAGATGAATTGTTATGATGCAATGAATAATCATTTGGACAAGTATTTCAATTCAGAAGAGATATTTGTTTTCGACGAAAAGTATTCTCCGGATTTTCATCTCGATGTGTATGCTGTTTTACCCGGTGAAGGAAGGAACTTTTTCACACTGGTGACATCCGGGATAAGCAGTACTGCGATGAATGTGCCTGATCCGTCGCTAAATCCATTTATTGAATTGTTCACTATTTTACCCGCTCATTGGCCGATAAATGATGACAAGCTTGGTGACTTTGAATACTACTGGCCGATAAAACTGATCAAAGACCTGGGACGGTATCCCCATACAAATAAAACATGGCTCGGTTTCGGACACACCGTTGCGGAACCGAAGGATTCTTATTTGTTTCAGAACGGATTCGCTGCGACAATACTGATAAACTCAAAAATGATAAGCAAAGAATTTCAGAGTCTTGAGTTTGAGAACGGATCGATCGATCTGCTGATGCCGTTACCGATAACAGAAAAAGAACTTCGCTATAAAAAAGAAAACGGCATCGAAGCGTTTTACTTGAGATATCTGGAATACGACGAAGATGATGTTATCGGAAAAGAGAGAATGAGTTTTGTATGAAAACATCCGGCACCTGTAAGTTCGCAAAGACCTATGCCCTGCAATTTGCTATGGTTGCCTCTGAGCCGTCAAATGGCGTATAAAACAAGTTTGATGCCACTTGCGCCGCTCACCTCTCTTAAACACATCAATGCGGCGACGGCGCAGAGCATCATCGATGCCGCATCAGACCCCAAAGAGGTGCGCTACTACAAAGGCGCCGGTCACCGCCTCGACGACAATGCGCTCACCGACCGTGTCGGATTTATCCGGGAGGCACTCGGCATTAATTGAGTCGGCAAATAATATAACAAATGGAAAATTCCAGATTAACAAAATGGGAGCTGTAAAGCGGCTCTCATGTCCACAGCATCCGAAACAAGCCGACATATCAGATATGTTTTGACATTTCATTAAACTGATCCGGATAACAAAGCCCTCGTGCCACTCGGATTTTTTCAGAAAGTATTCTTTTTTCTCTGCCAGTACTTTAGTACCTTTCGCCGGAAGATTTTCCGCGTTATACTGCCACAATATAAATTGCGAATACATGACTGAACCATTCTGTCATGAGCGGGATTTTTTGTGATTATTAGACTTGTTGCAGAACTCAATAAAAACGATGCGTTTGCCCCGCCTGAGGCGGGGCAAACACCCGGATTTTCAGATTCGCAACTAATCTATTTTAATTCTGCACAAAATATTCCAGCGTGTACTTGATTTAAAGAATGAAAAGGAGTAACAACAATGAAAGACAGACAAAGGCTGTTTTCACTTTTGTGGATTTTTGCCACGATTAACTACCTCTATTGCGACGTAATGACCTTGATGGATGCTGATATTCTGAAGCAGTTTCTTACTGGAAAAGTCGGCAACATCACCATGAATGCGGGATTTCTTCTCGGAGCCGCAGTTCTGATGGAGATCCCCATCTCGATGCTTCTGGTGTCGCAGCTTGTTAAAGCGCGTGTCTGCAAATGGCTGAATGTTGCCGCGGGTCTCATCATGACGCTGGTGCAGAGCGCCAGCCTGATCGGCCCTTCTACCATGTACTACAAGTTTTTCAGCGCGATAGAGATCACGACGACACTGTTGATTCTCATTATCGCCCTGCGATGGAAAATTGAGAATTCCCAAACGGCAAACTGATACGGGGGGATATGAAAGCGGTATACATGGATACATCCGGAATTTTTACAGGTGATGTCCTCTGAAATTTGAGAGCAATATCTTTCATCAGGTTATTCACTTGACAATTTCTCCCTGAAAATAGTATGTATGCATACTAACCAAAAACAGGGGAAACTGTCATGACAAAACAGGAGATTATCGACACACTCAATAAATATCCGTCAATGCAGCTGGCGACGGTCGATGAGAAAGGGGCGCCGCGTACGCGAGGAATATTCATGTATTCTGCCGACGACTCGGGAATACTCTTTCACACAGGTTCATTCAGGGATCTTTATACTCAGTTGAAGGCAGACGCTCGTGTCGAGGCAAGCTTTGTCGACACGGAAAGATTCATACAAATCAGGGCTAGCGGAACCGCGGTCGAACTGGACGACGCAGAGCTTCGGACGAAGATCATCAACACGCCGGGAAGAGAGTTTCTCAGGCCGACGATCGAGAGATTCGGAGCCGAAGCGATCAGGGTATTCAAAATAAGCGAATGCCGCGCCTCGGTATGGTCTATGAAGACAAATACGCAGTATCCTAAAGAGGAAGTGTTGTTTTAATTTGTGCTCTGCGGCAGCTCAGTTTCACAATTCATAGAAGACGATACACCGACTCTCCAGCTGGCCTGCACATGGTTCATGAGTAAGCCGGGTTTAAGAAATAAAGCGCCGCAAAGTTCTTACCTCAGCTTTTCCAGGGTGATATTGCGAGCCTTGCCGGTCGCGCCCTCCATGTGAATATAGATCGAATCCCATTCTGCCGGATCGGTCTTTGTGCCGCTGCCGGCTGCAGTTCCCATTGGTATGTTTGTCCACAGTGCATTCCATGCTAAAGTCGCAGTATTATAGTAGTTAACCGAGACTGTATCGCCGCTGATAATCATTTCAACTTTCGTCCATACGCCGGGGGCCGGTACGGCACCGGTACCGGACGCGTGAGTCAGAACCGACCCGTTTGGAAGGTTAAGTTTTGTACTTATTGCCGATTCATTGCCCGCTTGAAATACCAGTGCATGCTCGGTGTCGTCATCTCTATTCACACCATTACTATTAAAATCAGCCCCGAAGCCCACAAAGACACCCCAGGCATTCTTATCCATATCGAAACACAGTCGGTACTTATTCGGTCCTGAAAGATCAATCGTCTCCCCGTGGGCAATACTGGCCGAAGCCCCCACATTAGTGCCACTCTGATTAAAATTAAGAATACATTCCCCGCCTTCATCGATGACCTGAATCTGACCTGCGCCGGAAAATGTCGTTGATGTCCATCCGTTTTCGCCGATACCACCGGGCTTATAGGGGTTCACATTGACATAACAGATGTTTTTCAGATAGGGATACCCGCCGTTAATGCCCGGTCGCATTGCCCAGATATAATCCGGCCCCGTAAAATCCCAGCCCCAGTTTTTCGGCGGATCTGTATATGTTGACTGTGTTTTCATTTCTAACGTTGAAAGATTAACTCCTTTACCTGTATCGCCCATCCCGGATGATTGTCCGTCATAGCATGAGTAGTTGACTGTGCCGGAATTTAATACCCCTATTAACCCGCCTTTTGTTGATGTACCTGTTACTAAACCGGCCGAATAGCAGTTATTAATCGCAGGCGCGCCTGTTATTTGGCCGATCAGACCGGCAGCCCCCACGTATGCCGTAACATTCCCGGTCGCGTATGAATCTTGAATGGTAGTGCTATTGCCGGCGTCAGTACCGGCATTGCCAGCCAATCCCCCGGCATACATGGTTGAATTTGTCGTTGTCACGTTTCCGATGGCAAAGCATTGTTTTATTTGGGCAATTCCTGCACTGGAACCCACTTTCCCAACCAGGCCGCCGGCATAATACCCGCCGCCGCTTTTCGTCACATTGCCTGTCGCATAACTATATCTTATTGAACCGCCGTCGCAGTAGCCGACCAGACCCCCGGTATTATTGCAATAACCGTCAGTATTAACATTGCCTGTCGCATAACTATATGTTATTGAACCCCCGTTACAGAACCCGACCAGACCCCCGACTGATGCAGGCGTGGTTGGTGAAGTTACTTCGCAGCTTGAATTGCTGTTAATGATTTCTCCCGAATTATTCGTACCGACAAGGCCGCCGACATTGCCATTTGCGCCTGAATGAGTACTTGTTACAACCCCCGTTGAGTAGCAATTCTTGATCTTACCGAACATGTTATACCCGACAAGAGCTCCGATTTGCTGGTTGCCGGTTACATTACACGAGAGCACACCAAGATTTCTGATTTCCGCTTCATTGCCGAATGTACCCGTGACATTTCCGAAAAGACCGCGGAAATTATCTGTACCTATACCTGTAATTATAATTGTCAGTCCGGCAACTGTATGATTTGAGCCCTCGAATATTCCGCTGAATTTATTCGTATCACTATTGCCGATCGGCCGCCAGCACAAATATGATGATATATCAAGGTCGTTTAGCAGAATATAGTTTTTCGCAAGAGCAACCGAAGAGTCACCGCACTTAAATAAATCTTCTTTTGAATAAACGGGTACAAAATCTTTTGTACCCGGATTGGTTGATTTCAGGGTGGTCATCGTAAAGCTCTCGCGCTCCCCGTCGTTCGAGCCGTAATCTTCGGTATACAAAGTCAGACTGTACTCTGCTGACGCGGCCAATCCGGTGACTGTGACCGAATACGCGCCGTCCGGGGTTGCGGTTATTCCGCTAATACCGCCGGTTTCGCTCAACACGGCACGGGTGAGAGATTTGTCCGCAGTTGAGCAGCTGACCGTGATGGAATTCTTTGTGACGGCAATGCCGGTGATTACCGGTTTCAGCGGCGCGGCCGAGTCGTTCCATTTTGCATAAAGATTCGCCCCCTCCGCTGCCATGGTATAGTTCTCTCCGTCACTGTAAACGGTACCGGCCGACGCCGATGCCGATATCCCCCATCCCGCGAATGAGGTATACCCTTCGGGCACTGAAAAAGCGCAGGTGTTCAGAGGAGCGGTCTGATCGAATTGATAACTCTGCGTCGATATCGTTTCGCCGGCGATATTGCTGTGAAAGGTCAGTGTATAGCTTTTTGCGCTCCATTTTGCGTACAAGGAGTGATTCTGCGCGCTGGTGACGTTTGTGGTTTCGAGTATTCGTATACCCGAGGAGCCCGTATCGGTGTACCAGCCGTCAAAGGTGTAGCCCGTACGCGCGACTGCCGGCAGAGAGCCGTAGGCTGCGGCGTAGGTAACTTGAATCTGCGAAGCGGCAGGGCTTCCCCCGTTCGCATCGAGCGTTACCGTATAGCTGTTCACTGCCCACTTCGCGTATAAAACGAGATTTCGCGCCGGCATTGTTATCGAGACCCCGTATGCGAAGCTGTCGCCCGTCCCGTCGGATGCCGTGTTCCACCCGTCAAACGAATAACCCGTCATCGCAAGATCCGGAGCCGATTGTATAAACACTGGATCACCCGACTTGTGTGAGGCCGCATCGACCGGCGCTGTGCCGTTGCCGCCATTGCTGTCATACGTAACCGTGTACTGAGCGGAATCAGGTGTGTCCGGTGTTCCGGGTGTGTCAGGTGTTCCCGGGGTATCCGGTGTTCCGGGGACAACGGGGTTTCCCGATACAGTCGCACTCGCATCCGGTTTTGCGGGATCATTCGGCGGGTTAACCGGTTCTACTTCGGGTGACGCCGTACGGGCCACAACAACCTTATATTGTTTTACATTTCCCGCGCCGGTAGAAACGAGTATTGTTACCGAGTTTTCGAAGCTGACCTCACTCTCGCCCGATTTCAACTGCCCGATTTCAACACCATCGGCATCTTTGAATACTATCCTGTCGCCAAGATAAGCAAAAACCGGAGTCAGCTTATCTATTTTCGCGTTATAGGGAAGCTCTACATTTATTTCGTTGATTCCGTCAGAGGTATCTTTATCGATTAAACAGGCGGTGATATCCTTGTACTCCTCAAATGAGAACTTCGTGAGACGATAGGCGGAGACCTTGTAATCGAGATAGGTTTTGTTTAACACGTCGTACACCCGATAAACGCAGAAGTCTGTAAAGTCGCGGCCCCTGTTTTCTTCGTTTATCGGAACCTCTTTCTCTTCGTCACCGTTTTTCTCAATATGCCGGACGAGCACACCGGCGGGTTCTGTTGTAAAATCGGGAACAAGACCGTCAAGAGAGACGGTGTGCGGCATATCAAACCAGATAATGTTACCCTGAATGTCGGCCTGGATATCGCCGATATTCAGATAATCCGCGCCTAAAACGCGATTACCCGCCGAGGTAAAGCTGAACCGGGTAAAATACGCCGCTGCGTCTTTCGCGGTAAGCGATACAGTGTCGCTCCTGCCGTCGTAAGAATAAAGTATCAACTCTACCGACGAACCGTTATCTATCTCGTCATAATACTTGATCCCGGTTTCACGGCTCGTTATGCGCCTGCCGTCACGAAACAGCGCATAACCATCAATTTCAAATTCAGGAACGAGTGAAAGTTCTGACTCTCCTTTAATCTTGCCTTCCAGCGTGCCTTTCGGCAGGACTGCGGTATATGAGAATTGATTGTCTTTATCCGGGACGGCGTTAACATCATATCCGAGTTGCGTATTTATATCAGAGGTGAATTTTATGTAATTTACCTTGCGGCTCGAAAGTATATCGAAGAAATTAGTGCGGCTGCATGAAGCGCTTAAAAGAAAAACAAAGAACATCAGAATTATACGTTTCATAGATACCTGTAACTATTAAATCGGTTCAATCCTGCAATTTAAGAAACTGATGTCAACTTAAGTTCCAATTCTGAATTCAATTAACGCATGGATGGTTACCGGATTCAAATTGCGTCTGCACATACGCATGCCCCGGGTGTACTTATATCACACCGATCAATCTTTGTCGTACGAAAATGTATTTCCATACCTTTTTAATTCGGGTAAAGTCTTTTACGGTGCCTGAAGGGTCAAGTGATCCCAAGAAACGATTGTGATTGAACAGCGACTGCAACGGGCTTTGCAACCCTGTACCCCCCCTCTTCGGCTTCATCCCCCCCCCTCTTCAACTCTTTATCCCATGGTATATCAGTGTGTGATCCCATGGGATCTCATACTGACATCAACTTGATTCGACTCTCGCATCAACTTGATTCGACTCTCTCATCAAGTTGATGCGACGATGAAGAGGGGGGGTTATGAGTTTATAAACGGGGGGATGTGAATGCCGAAGCAAAATCATGCCTGCTGCACAGACCGGCAAAGCGAACATGCTGTACCGGAGTTCACGGAGGTGCGGGCATATGTGTAAGCCGGGAGTGAACCGGGGCGGCATCCAAGCGCCGCTTCAATTTTTTCAAAAAATGCTGCTTCATTTACCCGTTTATATGCATGTTATATAGCAGCCCTGCTGCATAACTGAATAAATGACAGCATTTGCCCCGCCGGAGGCGGGGTGAATGCCGCTTGATTATCAGATTTGCAGCAAGTCCAGTCACATGTGTACCCGATAAGGAATAAACGGGATGAATAAAATAATCAGATCAATCTCGAAATGGTTCATCGTTCCGATCCTGATGATCGCCCTGTTTGCGTTTGTCATGTCCTTTCTGGTTGCGGCGGTATATTTCTTTTACCGCGGAGCGGCGGTGTCCCGGATTGCGGATGAAACATATTCGTGGCCTGAAACCGAAGGGACAATTACCGAATCATATATTCACACCTACGAGAAAAATGATGACGGCATCAGAACATGGTATGAAACGGTGATACGATATTCATACCTCGTAGACGGAAACACATATACCGGAAATTCAATTACATTGTTATCGCGCGGCCCCAACTCCACGGATAGAAATGAGGCGGCTTCACTTATTTCTGATTTTCCTGCGGGTATGCCGGTAAGAGTGTATTATGATCCTCAAGCGCCTCAAACTGCGATTCTTATTAAACAAAGGGTGGGAAGGATAAACGGATTCACCGGAGCGGGTGTTTTTTGTGTAATAATCTGGGTCTGCGGCGTCATAGGCCTTGTCAGTGCAGTAAGGGATGAGCGTTGATAAGCACTCGCTTCAGGACGAAACCGCACTTAACAGAAATCAAATCCGCATTTCCAGGCTTCGATTTCTGTACAGAGTAGCTCTTCGGGAAACTCATCGCGACACTCGATCATAAAATCGATCAATTGGCCTATCAGTTGTACGGTCTGACTGATAAAGTTATCAGAATTGTGGATGGGGAGTAATAACGGGAAATTTCGTGAGAAAATATTATCTGAGGAAATTCTGTTTTGACGGATTAATAAAAGTTTATCACTGTATGTGCAGGGGGACGGTATCACATGCCAATGATTGAAGGTTTCAGAATTCAGAATTATCGGGCACTCAAAAACATAACTATAGGTAAGTTGTGGAAAGAACAGCAGGCGGAGCCGCTTACACCGTTAACGGTGGTTATCGGGAAAAATGGTGTCGGGAAAAGTTCAATATTTGATGCGTTTGGATTTCTGGCTGACTGTCTCAAAAACGGAGTTGAAGAAGCGTGTGATATGAGGGGAAGGGGTGGATTTCAGCGGCTAAGGTCAAAAGGAGTGGATGGTTCGATTGAATTTGAGTTGTATTTCAAAGAGGATGGGAACGCCCGTCCAATTACATATGAGCTGGCTATTGACATCGATAAAACTGGGCGGCCGTTTGTCGCGCGCGAGCGTCTCCGTCAGCGAAGAAAGGGACAAAAACATGGATGGCCGCTTTCATTCGTAATTCTGGATAATGGAAAGGGCGTCGCGTGGAAGGGTGAAAGCGATGGAATCCAGATAGAGGATGAGTCCACCCTGCCAATGAGGCTGCAAGAGCTGATTAATAGTGAAGACAAGGAAGAAAGCCGTGACATGGAAAATGTTGAACTTGAAGATAATCGAAAACTCGGCATCAGCACAATCGGTTCATTGAAACAGCATCCGAGAATTTCAGCTTTCCGAAAGTTCATTGAGGATTGGTATCTCAGTTACTTCAGACCCGATTCGGCAAGAAGTCTTCCTCTTGCGGGACCCCAAAAACATTTAAATAGCAGCGGTGATAATCTAGGAAACTTTGTCCAATATATGGAGCGGGAATATAAAGATGATCGATTGCAAAAGGTTCTCAATAAAATAGCATCCAAAATTCCGGGTATCGACAAGATTTATACAAAGGAAACACCTGATAATCGATTGCTCTTATGTTTCAACGACCAGGGATTCAAAGATCCTTTTTATTCTCAACAAATGTCAGATGGAACATTAAAGATATTTGCCTATCTACTTCTTTTGGAAGATCCGAACCCCTCACCATTTTTATGCATTGAAGAACCCGAAAATGGTCTTTACCACAAGCTTCTTGAAATTCTGGCCGCAGAGTTCCGCGTGCACGCGACAGGCAGGAAAGATGCCTCTCAAATATTCGTAACAACCCACCAGCCGCATTTTGTTAATGCGCTCGAACCCGATGAAGTGTGGATTCTTGAAAAAGGGCAGGATGGATTTTCGACTATTCGAAGAGCGAGTGATGATCTTCTGATAGGGAATATGGTGGCAGAAGGATTGCCGCTGGGGAATCTCTGGTACAGTGATTATCTGGATGCGAGGTAATCATGCATTTTGAAATACTCGTGGAGGATCAATCCGGCAAGAAAATGCTGGATCATCTTATTCCGAAAATCATCGGTGAGGAACACAGTTTTCGGGTAGTCGCCTATAAGGGAATCGGGAATATTCCAAGAGAAATGAAAAATCCCAAAGAAGCTTCACATCGAATCCTGCTCGAAAATTTACCCAAAGCGCTTCGTGGATTCGGAAAAACATTTGCTGCTCAAAGCGGGAGTTATAAATCGGCAGTTATTGTCGTGTGCGATCTCGATGATAAATGCTTAAAACAATTCAGGCAACAGCTGATCGGTTTGCTTGATCAATGTGACCTTAAACCGGAAACGAGGTTTTGCATCGCAATAGAGGAAGGAGAAGCGTGGCTTCTTGGTGATTTGGAAGCTGTCACTCGGGCATATCCGGAAGCTCAGAAACAGATTCTGCATAAGTATGCTAATGATTCAGTTTGCGGTACGTGGGAAGTTCTTGCTGATGCGCTCTATAGCGGTGGTTCTGCAAAACTTTCAGAAAAAGGATGGCAGGCTGTCGGTAAAGAGAAATCAAATTGGGCCGACATTATTACACCGTACATAGAGATTAATAATAATAAATCACCGAGTTTCAACTATTTCAAACAGAAGTTACTTCAATTGATTGGCAGTGCTGAAATCTAATAGCGGATTTCTCAATGTAACACTGCCGAGATGACTTTGGCAGAATGCGATATTAAGTAATGCCGTTTCAGAGGATGAGACTCTTGATCTCTGTTTTTCATAACGGCATTTGACAAAACTGCCCTTAATCGGAACTCTGCGCGTCAGTGCCGCCTCTCAACTTCTCTATCAGTTCATCCTTGCCCTTCCACAGCTCGTTGAAGCGCCGCTGAAATTCTGTGCGGTATTTTTCATCGCCGGTGTAATCGCCGAGAAGCTCTTTTGTCACGGGAATCTTCTCGACATGGATGGTTATGCGCGTGATCTTTCCCTGAAGGAAATGCCAGAGTTTCGGCTGAGAAGCGGGATATACCAGGGTGACATTCAAAATTGAGTCAATGCTTCCCCCCATAGCCGAAAGGACGTAACCCACCCCGCCCGCTTTGGGTTTAAGCAGATTAGTGTAAGGCGAGTTCTGTTTTGCGTGTTTGGCAGGGGTAAAGCGCGTGCCTTCGGGAAAATTCATTATCGAAACGGGAGTCCTCGCGTATTTCTCACATGCCATTCTGGTGCTGTCGAGATCACGGCCCTTATGCTCGGGATGCTTCAGCAGATATTCTTTTGAATAGCGCTTCATAAAGGGATAATCGAGGGCCCACCATGCAAGCCCCAGAACGGGAACCCAGATGAGCACGCTTTTCAGAAAAAACCTGAAAAAGGGTATGGTGCTGTTGAATACCATCTGCAGCGCCACCACATCGATCCACGACGAGTGATTCGAGATAACCAGATAGTTTTTGTTCCGCTCAAGCCCGGCGGGCAGCGTGACATCCCACTTTACCGGCAGATATAATCTGATGCAGAAATTATTGACAGCCGCCCACAGAAAGGCAATGGTATTGATGACGGATGTGCAGAGATTTCTTATCGGCGCAACGGGCACGATGAATTTCAGAAACGCGAACAGCACCAGGGGCACACACCAGAAGATTACGTTGGCGACGATTATAAGCAGTGCGCCGATTCCGCGGATAAATGACAGTAGAGATCTCATGAGCAGTTTCCTTCACCTCTGTGGATCGTTAAAATTTGACTGATCAGTCCGGCCGGAGAGCGCCGCGAAGCGCGCGGTGATTCTCTTCTCAATGCCGCGCAATGCGCTCCGGGCCGTTTCGGAACTCGTACGTAATAGCCTTTTGCGAGTCAATAACTTTATAAACCGGTGTCAGGAACAGCAGCCCGGCACCGTGGGCCTTTGGAACACAAAAAATAGTGGCAATTTAGCGACTGTCTCTTTATGATTATTCTGCCGCTTACTTTTGACAAAGAAGGTGCTGATTATGAAAAGATTCATTCTTCTGGTCTTTGTTTTGGGAATTCTCTTCGCCGCGAACGCCTTTCTCTCATGCAGCAAAGTTGATGATCTCAAGGACGCAGCCGATTCGCTCAAAGAGGCCGCGGGTTCACAGGTCATAGTCGCGGTGCTTGTTTCAAACGGCACAGAGGTGAAGAGTTTCACCGAAGAGTCGGGGGGAAAGACTCTCGATGTGGCGATCACCGGCGAGAACAAGGCACTCGTCAAGGGCACGATGCAGAGTGATATTTCGCTGGGAACCTATATTCTCAACACCGACATCATCAAGCCCTCAGAGGATGACCCGCTGCAGTTCACCCTCGTCTTCAGCGCCGACGGATACCTGACGACAAGCAGAAGCTATTATTTCGCGGGAAACGGGACGAAGTACGACTATGTGATTCTGACTAATCTGAGCGCGCAGAACGCCGGCGTCGACAGTACGACACAGACGAAGGGCTCCGCGACAAACGGTGTGGTTGATGCTGAAGTGAGCGTCACCACAGACGGGAACAAGGCTTCTGTCGTCATACCGCAGGGGGTGACGCTCAAAAGCGAGGACGGTACACCGCTCAGCGGAAATCTGACGACTACCATCGCCCACTTTGACGCGGGCGACCCGCGCGCGCTTGCCGCCTTTCCCGGCAGCCTTACCCCGATCATTAAAGACGAAGAGGGCAACACCGAGCCGTCGAGATTTGTCTCTGCCGGTTTCGTTTCAATCGATATAGCTGACGGTGCGGGCAACAAGGCCGCGACGATCGAGAACGGTTCACTCTCCGTCTCCATCGCCGCATCCAGTGCAACAGTCAACCCGGACACCGAGAAGGTGATTCAGGCGGGCGATAAGATCCCGCTGTGGAGCTTCAACGAAAAGAGCGGCCAGTGGAGCTATGAGAGCGAAGTGACTCTCGAGGCTGACGACCTCTATATACCGCTGACCAGGTCTTATGAAAAAGGGCTCAGGGTGAAAACATCCGTCACGCATCTGTCCAGTTACAACCTCGACTATCACGAAGACTCGTGCGCAATCTCTTCAAAAATCAACATCAAAAACAGAATAAAAGGCAAACCCCTCAATCTTGACGTGCAGATCAAGGGCGAACCCTACCCGCAGCGCGTCATGGTCGAAGAGGACTTTCTGCAGTTCAACAACGCGCCCAAGCAGCGCAAGGTCACAATTCAGGTTGCCACCGATATCGAGCAGCCCGAAGAATTCAACGCCATCGTTGAAATCATCAAGCTGGTCAAGACGATCATAGATCCGCAGGATTTCATCGAGAATCCCAACGCGCTTATAATCGACGATCTGTGCGCCAAAGAGGAGCACACTCTTGACGCCGGATTATTTCAGACGCAGTGAAAGACCGCCGCAGACTTTACGCCGGCAGCAAAAACCGGGAGAGAGTGAAAGCTGGACTCCCGGTTTTTTTATGCAGAATCTATAAGGTAAAATCTTTAAAAGGCAGACGGGTATAAGCAATGCGCATTGCCGAAAGCAGAGCAAATCTTGAAACGCCGCTGCGCGTCGACCGCTATCTTTCAGAGAGATTCGATTATCTTTCGAGAAGCGCGTGGCAGTCGATGATCGGCGAGGGGCTGGTGAAGATTAACGGAGTCGTCGCGAAGGCGAACCGTCTCGTGCGTAACGGCGACGTGGTAGCCTTCGAGGGAGAGTTTCGCGATGAGCCTCCCGTCGATGATGAGTGGGCTGTTCTTTATGAGGATGAAAGTACTGTCGCCATTGCAAAGTCGGGCGATCTGCCCGTGCATCCGGCCGGGCGCTACTTTGAAAACACCCTTCTGCGCCTCGCCGAAAAGAGTCTGGGCACACTGCACCCGGTCAATCGCCTCGACCGCGAAACCTCAGGCATCGTTCTGTTCGCCAAAAGCTCTGATGCGTGCGCCCGCTACCAGAAAAATCTCGCGCTTGCCGAAAAAGAGTACACCGCCGTCGTGCGCGGAAACCCGCAGGATAAATTTGAATGTGCGCTGCCGATCGGCCCCGCGCACGAGGTGACGCGCGGGACGAACGACGTGGTGCGCAAGAAGCGCGCAGCCTACGCGGGCGCGCCCGAAAGCGCCCTCACCCGCTTCGAGACGCTGCGGCGCGCCGAAGGCTACGCGCTCGTGCGCGCGCTTCCCGAGACGGGAAGGCTTCACCAGATACGCGTGCACCTCGAAGCTTCAGGTTTTCCGATAGTGGGCGACAAACTTTACGGGGGCGACGAGCGTCTGTTCATTGAATTTATCGAAGGGGGGATGACGGATGATCTGCTGCAGAGACTCGGCTTCAGCCGCTGCGCGCTTCACGCGCAGAACCTTCGCATCCGTCATGCATACAAAAATGAATTGCTGAATATCCACGCGCCGATCCCTTCGGATATGGCGGAGTTAATAGACAGACTTTTCGAACAACCGGGCACTTTATCATCGTGATCTCCGGGCTTATCGTCACCGCAGAAGTCTGACTGCATCTTTACCGTCAGTCAAAAATTACATGCAGCCGCCATTGCCTCCCGAAGGGGGGAGTGATGCGCAGTGTAATTTCCCCCCACGATCTACCACTCGTTTGAAGACAGAAGATCCTCTGTGAGCACAAGTGACGCCCCCGCATTCCCGATAGTCTTATCTGCCTTGGCAATCTCTCTTTCAGGATTCATCGCTGAGCTGCTGTGCGCGTCAGAGACCAGAACGGTTTCGTATCCGAGCTCTATCGCGCCCAGCGCGGTGCGCGTCACGCACAGCTGTGACAGAAGCCCGCAGATGATGACGCGGCCTACGCCAAGTCCGCCGAGTCTCTCATGAAGGGGTGTTTCAAAGAAAGAATTGCCCTTAAGCTTGCCGATAAAAAGATCATCTTCCTTCGGCTTCAGCCCTTCGTGCAGCTGCCATCCCTTCGATCCTCTTTTAAACTTCCCCCCGCTCTCGTGCTGAATGTACACCACCGGCACCTTTCGCCTTCGCGACTCATCCGCGAGACGGTTGATATTGGCGATCAGCTCATCCGCTTTGAAAACGGGGTCCACTCCCTCAAAGATCGCCCTCTGGACATCGATCACTAATAACGCACTGTTCTTCACCGACTCTTCTCCCTTTGCTGTTGACCTATCTTTTGATAGTAGCTGATATGTTCGTGACTCTTTTTCCCCGGGTTCATTATTTCCGGGCTCTCTCAACTGTAAGTATCACGACAGTCACCCGCGGTACACCGCTCAGCTAATACAGAGTATTGCGGATATACATAAGGCTTTTGACAGCTTATGGCAAGTTATTTACGGTCACATCTGACGATCGTCACTTAAATTACATCACAAATGTACAATGCTGATCCCCCCGCCGCCTTTCACCCGAAGCGAAAGAATTACGGCCCTTACCCGGCTAATAGAAGCCATAACTATATTTTTTAACTTCCTGCAATAAAAAAGTAGCGCCTGCAGGTACTATATCAGTTTAACTACCAATGGTAGTTAAATAAATGGTTTTTTGCAGCCATGAATGCTGGTATTCAGGTACACTGATTGAATGAAACCCATGAAAGAGACGATAATAAATATCACGCTTGAGATGGTAGGTGAATTCGGCGGCGGCAGCAACATCACTCTGCGGGAGCTTGCGCGCCGTTTAGAGTGTGCCCATACCAGCATTTATAACTATTTTGCAACTCTTGACACACTGCTGGACGAGGCAGCGGCCGAGTCTATCCGGAGGATGCGCGAAAAACTTGTGCAGCAGGTTGAAGGCTCCTGCAGCGAAACTATAATCAATTACACTCAACGGCTGTTCGACTATATTGCCGGCCACAAAGGCGAGTACATCCTGTTATGGTTCGAAGGCAGACTCCGCAGCGGAAGCGCATCTCACAGAGGACTTGTCAGGCCAGAGAAACTTTTCATAGCCTCAATAGCTGCGCTTCTGGGGACCGGCACGGATGAGCGGTGTGTTCAGGATGCGGCATCGCTTCTTCAGTGCTATTTTCACGGCGAAGTATCCAAGTATGTCTTTGGAGCAGCTGAGTGCGGCAAAGATGAAATCAAAGAAAGAATAAAAAGAAACACACTAATGATTCTGGAGAGCATACAATGCACAAAAAAGATAACAAAGCGGACACAACACTAAGCACCGGCAGACAGAAGATCGTAATTACAGCGGCAATTTTCTTTCTGACATGCATCTGTGCGGGAGTATCATCATGCGCGAAGTTACCGCAAAACGTTGTTGATCCGGCAAAGTACCTCGGGTCATCCGCATCAGCAGATAGTACCGAAGCAAAAGAACCATTGCGAGTCAGCTACGAGGATCTTTTCAGATCGTATCAGAAAGTCCCTCCCCTTCGGGCCCTCTTTATAGCCGACATCAAGGATGACGATGTTTACGGAAGTATTGAGGTGCAGTATTTTGAAGACGAAACTGGAGAGAACGCTTACCGCTTAATTCTTTACAGAAAAGCGGCAGGCCGCAACGAAGGGGCGATGGATAACCTTTACTCAGCCGGCGACACCTTCATCGAGAGCTGGCGAACGGGAGAGACCATTCCGAATGCGAGTTCGCATTTCGTTCCCCTCGATGTTGCCTGGAATTTCAGCGAAACAATGCTCATCACCGCCCGTTTCAAGGACCCCACGGGAAGATCATGGGATGTTTCGCTGCGGGACAGACGCGAGACGATTCCCCCCTCGGCAATGCTCGCCCCGATCGCGGAGAGGGTAACCTCGCCCGAATCTTTCCCCTTCATATTCATGAACGACATCACACTGATACCGAAGAAGAGTCTTGATTATTCGATTTTCATTGACGGAAAAAAAGTGACATTCGGTAATTTTCCGGTATTGATGAACGGCCAACCGTGTTACTTTGCCCGTTATACGAAAGATGTGGTGATGCTGGACCTTTTTGCATCCGGCTCCCGTGCCGGTTCGATTCCGGTCGCTTGCACTCTGCGGCAGGACGCAGAAAACAGATTGTGCGGCGCGGCATGGAGACCTGTCAAAGGGGATGAGATTATCATGCAGTTTTCTCCTGCGCTTCCTGATCCGGAAGAGGTGGCGCTTAACACCACATTCAGGAGCAAGTGGATTATCGGCACGCAGAATAAAACGGCTGTAATCGCGGGAACAGCCTCACTTCAAAACATCGGAGGCCGCTTATCCCTTTCGCTTACCATTGATAAGGGATGGTCACCCTACCCCGGAACCCCATGGATGAAGGACTTCTCAATGGTTGCCGAATACTCTCCGGAAACCCATACATGGATAAAAAAATGGTCGCGCGGAAGCAGCACTTCGGAAAAGAAATAAAGGGAGTTATCTTAACCCAGAAACACGGCTATTTTACTAATCGACTAAACATGATCGTATTGGTCGGGCACAAATCGCCTACGGGAGTATGCAAATGATCATTCAAGATAAGCAAAATTTTCTCGCCGTATGCCTCAACCCCGTCTGGCAGAAGACCATTACCCTGAGCGCTCTCGTCGAAGGCGGCGTCAACCGCGTCAAAGAGCACCGTCTTGACGCATCGGGCAAAGGCGTCAACCTCTGCCGCGTGCTGACGCAGCTCGGCACAAACGCAACGCTGCTCACACACCTGAACTCGGATGAGGCCGGCGCGTTTGCATCGCTGTGTAAAATAGACGGGATCACTCTTGATGTGGTAAAAACGAAGGCACCGATCCGCCACGGCTACACCCTGATTGATCTTCACTCGAAGATCACTACCGAGATTATCGAAGAGGGGGATGCGGTCGAAGAACGCTGCGTCAATGATGTTCTCGCACGCTTCAGAAAAGTGATCACTCGCAGCCGCGCCCTTCTGATCACCGGCTCAAAGGCCGCCGGCTATCCTGAGAGCTTGTATCCTGAAATGGTGCGCATCGCGAAATCGCACGGATGCCGCGTCTACTGCGACCTTCGCGGCGCCGACCTTCGCACCTGCGTAGAAGCGGGGGCCGATTTCATAAAGCTGAATCTCGAAGAGTTCAATCAGAGTTTCGCAGAGAGTATTGCAGGCGGCAGAAAGGCAAAAAGATTTACCATCGCCTCGGCACTCGCGAAAGCGAAAGCGTTCTCCTGCACGGGTACAGTCATCACTCTGGGCTCTTCGGGCGCGGGGGGATGCTGCAACGGAGAAATTCATCACCAGAAGGGAAAAAAGATTACACCTGTAAACACGATCGGCTGCGGCGACGCCTACCTTGCAGGATTCGCCCACTCGTTCGAGCGCCACGGTGATTTCAAAGCAGCAATGGACTTCGGCGCGGATTGCGCAATCAGAAACGCGCTTACGATAAAGCCGGGATCTTTACTTTAATTACATTCGCGCGCCGGGGGAGCGCGCATATCTTCCCCGCTGTGCATCTATCCTATTTCTTGTCCAGAAGCTTCGCCGTCTTGACAAGTGAAACGAATTCAGAACGACACCCCGACTCATCCGAGACCATGGCGCCCTTGCTCATTTCAAGCACCATATCGAAGTTCGCCGTGCCGCTGAATTTCGATTCGCGAAGCAGCATTAGTTTTCAATCATATCATTTCTTAAAACCCGATCCCGATTTCCAGTTGGACACCCATATTTCCGGGATCAATTATTTTGTACATTTGCTGATCATATTTATAATCGGCGGCACATCTTTCTCCGCTAAGGTATACTTTTCCAAGAATCATAAAACTACGACCGGCTGTTCCAATACCACAGAAGAACTCACTTATTGCAGAAGGGAGTATTTGAAACCCGGCTGCCCTGATATTTCTATCTAATTCAATATTGCCGTATGAACATGTCACAAAATCTGCACTAAGCCCTACAAAAAAGAAACCCATTACATCGGCAAAATGGCGCGGAATCAGAACGTCGCGTATACTCATCATCGGAGTTAATCTGCAACCTCCCGCGGAAATGGTATGTCCCTGATAATTTAACAGCATATCATTGAACTTCCTGTCAGAAGTATCTTCAAACTTCCGCCCGGCCCCCATTTTAACATAACCGCAGCTCGATACTATTGAAGTAAGAAGGCCTACCCCTAAGTAGCGGTTTTGCGGCACAGGTGTACTATGATTAATAAACAGTCCTTTATAAGACAACGGTAAAAACTCCGGTGTAAGCAGGTAGCCGGCCTGAGCATAACCCTTTGTATGTTTGATTGCCACAGGATCAACGAATGGTGAAGTCATAAAGTAATTGAGATTTTGAATAGATGCGTTAAGCACGAAACGGTCATCTGTATGAATGAATGAAGCGTAAAATCCTTTTTTCTCAGGAGCTTTCTCAGATGATTTCACTCCACCGCCATAATTCAGAATATAACAGTCAATCGCTATATCATTTCGCTTGTAGGCAATTCCGTATTTTGTAAATATGTAACCGAGGTCCTCTGTCCCTGATGAACCTTCGCCATCGATAGTAAAATCACTGATAAATATCCCTGCAGACACGGCAGCATAAGAGGTATCTGAAGGCTTTGCAGTATCAGCAAACAAGGGGGCAACTATTACAAGACATAGAACCGCAAGTAAAGCTCTCAATATCTCCTCCAGAATATCATGCATACAAATTATAACTTGCTCGAAACAGTTATGCCCGGTCAAAACGGAAGATGTCAATTAAGATTTTTTCTCACATATCTCCTGTTTTCTTCTTTTCATTATGATACAAATCAGAGGATACTCTCACTACCATAGTAACTACAGACCTGGCAGCGTTGTGATAACATGAAAAATAAAATCTTGTCTTTGACGATTCTAATATTTACTGCAATTCTCTTGTTCTCCTGCACAACCGCCTGGAGGCGGGTAATCTCTTACGGCGAATCCGACGTCGACGATTATCTGCGTTTTCCCTCGCGGGCGGTCAGGTGCGCCGATAACCTCAGAAATTTTGAATACTCTCCCGACGGGCGCACTGCGGCACTTTTAAAGCGCGCTCTCGGCAGCGAGGATCTGACGCGCTTGATCGCTGACACGAAAACCCAGGCACTCATCGTCATCAGGGGAAACCGTGTAGTTTTCGAAGAGTACGGCCTCGGATCATCGCCGCAAACAATCGTCACCTCCTTCTCGGTATCGAAGAGCTTTGTCTCCGCAATGATCGGGCGTCTGATCGCAGAAAGAAAGATTAAAAGCGCTGATCAGCCGGTAAGTGATTATATTCCCGAACTGCTGCGGAGTGATCCTGAATTTTCGCGCATCACGATCAGGGATCTGCTGCTCATGTCATCGGGCCTGGTTTACTCGCCGATGCCTGATTTGCGGGCCGACGATGTTCATACCTATTATGAGAGCGATCTGCGCGCGAGCGCACTTGAAAGAAGCCGTATTATTGAGCGGCCCGGCCTTCATTTCGCATATAATAACTATAATCCCCTTCTGCTGGGCATTGTCATCGAGCGCGTGAGCGGCGTGACAGTAAGCACCTGGCTTGAAAAAAGTGTCTGGCAGCCGATGGGCGCCGCGCACGACGCGACATGGAGCCTCGACAGCACCGGAAAAAGTTTCGAAAAGATGGAAAGCGGCATCAACGCCCACGCGATGGATTTTGCCCGCTTCGGCTGCATGTTCCGCGACAACGGCATTGTCAACGGCAGGCGCGTTTTCCCTGCCGCATGGATCAGAGAGTCGACGCGTGAACTGAAAACGCGCAGCACTCACGACTATTACCGCGATGAATTCGGAAAGAAGATTTTCGGCGCCGCGCACGGAGGATACTACTCGCACTTCTGGTACGGACTGCGCCGCAAAGGCTCGCCGAGGGACGACTTCTTCGCGGCGGGCAACAAGGGACAGATCATTTACGTGTCTCCTTACGCGAACCTGGTTATTGTGCGTTTCGGCCGCGAAGACGGCATCGATTTCTGGAGGTGGATTTCGGCATTTTATGAGACGGCTTCGGCGATGCGCGGAAAATAAAAGCAGGCAGTTTCAGGAGATTCAGAGCACTATACGGATTTTGCAGAACACCCTTATTGATTTAGGAATTCCCTCTGAGTAAAGGCCGAAAGACAACACAAACGGTCCGCAGGGCGGACTTGCAATTGCAGCTGTGACTATTAAACTCCCCATTGACTCATCCTCCTTATGGGAGGGAATTGTTCTTATGGGCTTTAAAATG
>Ga0209467_1001083_pt1 | contig 26566 bp, 23 predicted proteins | sample Higcelwee11metaG_FD_187175 | JGI IMG/M metagenome (GOLD analysis project Ga0209467, IMG submission 187175) | Freshwater pond sediment microbial communities from the University of Edinburgh, under environmental carbon perturbations - High... | ecosystem: Environmental > Aquatic > Freshwater >... | reverse complement strand
AGACGTGGCGCACCAAGGCCGTGGACGACATCTCGCTCATCATGTACTGGGCGCTCACCATAGGCATCGGCCTGTGGATGGTTTACGGCATCCTCATCCACGCCTGGGCCGTCATCATCGCCAATGGCGTCACCCTGGTGCTGGTGGGCTGGATGCTCAGGATGAAGATACGCTACAGCAGGGCCACACGCCGGCAGCCCTTGCGGCAGGGTCTTGATCCCGGCGCGGGAAGGCCCGGCGACCCGAAACGCCCCTAGCGTGAGGCCGTCGGCGTGTTTGTCGGTGATGCAGCAGGCGGCGTGGCCTTCACCCAACCCGCGACAAAGCGCTGTGCATTGCCCGGCACGCCTCCGCAAAGGCCCGCGCCGCGTCCGGGTTCGATGCCAGGTGCGCGTGGAAATATCCGCCGATGACGTTGCCCGCGGCCTGGCCGTCGGCGCACTCCCGCCCGTCCGAGCCGCTGAGGCAAAAAGCCGGCGCTCCGGCCTGGCCCTCGTACTCCGAATAGTGGAACTCGTGCCCGCGCAGGCACGTGCCCGCCGGGCCGAAGGGGCCAGCCGCAAGGGTGCGGGCTACGCGGTAGCCCAGGGCCGCGCGCCGCTTTCGCAGCACAGCCCTGCCCGGCAGCGCCCCGCACATGGGCCAGCTTGCGCCCGCGCCGTCGGCCAGTTCCTCCAGCAGATACATGTAGCCGCCGCACTCCGCCCACACGGGCCGCCCGGAGGCGCAAAAGGCGCGTATCTCCGCGCGCAGGGACGCGTTGGCCGCAAGCTCCGCCGCGGCAAGCTCCGGGTAGCCGCCGGGCAGGTAGAGGCCGTCGAGCCCTTCCGGCAGGGCGGCATCGGCCAGGGGTGAGAAGAACACCGGCCGCGCCCCGGCCTCTTCCAACAGCCGCAGATTCTCCTGGTACATAAAGCAGAAGGCGCGGTCCCGCGCGATGCCCAGGCGCACTGGGCGCTCCGCCACGACAGGGGCGGCCGGGACCCCGGGCAAGGCCATTTCCGGCAGCGCGGCGAGCAGCGCGGGGATGTTTATGCCCTGCTCCACCCAGTCCGCCAGGGCGTCGAGCCGCGCGTCCAGGTCGTCGGCATCGCCCTCGGCCACCAGGCCCAAATGGCGAGAGGCCAGGCCAATGGCTTCGCTCCGGGGCAGGCAGCCCAGAAGGGGGGCCTCTGGCGCCAGGGTGAGCGCCTGGCGCAGCAGCGACTCGTGCCGTGGGCTTCCCACGCGGTTGAGCACCACCCCGGCCAGGCGCAGGCGCGGGTCAAAGCGGGCAAAGCCCTGCACCAGCGCCGCCACGGAGCGCGCCTGGGAGCTGGCGTCCACCACCAGCGCCACCGGCAGTCCCAGAAGCTTGGCCAGGTGCGCGCTGGAGCCTTCTTCATCCAGGCCGCCGCGGCCGTCGAAAAGCCCCATCGCCCCTTCCACCACGACAACGTCCGCGCCGCGCGCGTGCCGATAAAAAAGCCCCCGCAGGGCGGCCTCGGGCTGCATCCAGGTATCGAGATTATGGCTTGCCCGGCCGGCGGCGCGGGCGTGCAGGCCGGGGTCGATGAAGTCCGGCCCGGTCTTGAAGGGCTGCACAAGGAGGTTGCGCCTGGAAATGGCGCGCATAAGCCCCAGGCTGACGGATGTCTTGCCGCACCCGCTGTGGGTGCCCGCCAGAATCAACGCTTTGGTCACAGGGTGGGGGCCTCATCAACTTGGTTTCGTTTGAGAAAGGCCAGGAACTGGCTGGCCTCGGGGTGCTCCGGGTTGCGCTGCAGGCAGCTTTCCAGGTGTTGCGAGGCCAGTTGCGGTTCGCCCTTGCCAAAGGCCGCGCGGGCCATGTTGTAGAGCAGGTTTTCGTCGTCCGGCGAAATCTCCGCCGCGCGGGCGTAGTAGGCCAGGGCCTCCTCGTGCATGCCGGAGGTACGTAGCCTGATGCCGAATTCATTGAACAGGTGCTTGTGCTCCGGCTCGAACGTCGCCTCGATTTCCACTAGGCGCTCAAAAACGAGCCGGGCCTTGTCCCGGTCGCCGTGGGCAATGTAGCACAGCCCGATGCCGAAATTGGCGCGCACGTTTTCTTCATCCAGGGCCAGGGCCTTACCGTATTCGAACTCTGCGGAATAGTGCTCACCGCGCTTGTAGAACTTGTCTCCCCGCGCCACATGCCGGGTCACTTCCTGCTGGCGCTCGCCCTCGACACTGAGATACTCCAGCGAGCGCTGGGGTTCGGGCAGGTATTTCTCCAGCAATTCCTCGCGGGTGATGCGCACCTCTTTGCCGAATATCTGGTTTTCCGCCCCAAGGGAGGAAAGCGCCACGCGCCCGTCCTCAAGCTCCTCGGCCACGAAAAAGGCCACACTTTCCGTTTTGCGCGCAGTGGTCCCCGTGCCTATGACGGACACGGTTTTCTGGGAAAACACTCCCCGAATCCGCAGCACTGGGTATTCCTTCTTCATTCCCCGATCCACCAGTTTGGAGTCTCGTGATTGAATACCCCAGATATGGGAAACAGGGAAGGCAGATTCCGGAAAAGGAGTAGTTGACACGGGGTGCGGCTAGCCCACCGACTTCTTGCGCTTCAGAAATTCGACGAACTGCTTGGCTTCGCCGTGTGCGGGGTTGAGCTTCAGGCAGGACATGAGGTGCTGGGCGGCAAGCTTGGCGTCGCCCTTGTCAAAGGCCGCGCGCGCCATGTTGTAGTGCAGGTTTTCATCGCCCGGCGAAATTTGCAGTGCGCGCAGGTAATAATCCAACGATTCTGCAAGCATGCCGGACTTGCGCAGGTTGATGCCGAACTCGTTGAACAAATGCTTGTGTTCATCCTCGAAGGCCGCGTCCAGCTTCACCAGACGCTCAAAAACCTCGTGGGCCTTCTCGCGTTCGCCCCGGTCAATGTAGCACAGCCCGATGCCGAAATTGGCGCGCACGTTGCCCATGTCGAACTGCAGGGCCTTGTTGTACTCGAACTCGGCGGTGAAGCTTTCGCCGCGCTTGCGGAATTTGTCGCCCCGCGCCACGGCCTTCTGGATTTCCAATTCCTCGGCCGAGAGCGCGGAGACGGCGCGGGCCATGGTCTTCTGCGGTTCCGGCAGATAGTTTTCCAGCAAATCCTCGTGGGATATCTGCGTCACGGGACCAAAGGGGCGGTCGTCGGCGGTGAGGGCCTGCACTTCAAGCAGGCCGCCCGCGCCCTCCTGCACCCAGAAGTACGAGGTTATTTCGGTCTTGCGCGCGGTGGTCCCCGTGCCGATCTTGGCGATTTTCTTTTGGGAGAACACACCGCTGATGCGCGACTGCTCTTTCTGCGGGGTTGCTGAAGGCTGATTCATGATGGACCTGCCTTGTGGTGGTGTGCCGTCTTGATAGCGGCTCAAAGCTATACCAATTCCGGCCAGTGGGAAAGGGGCTAAAGCGGCGCGGAATCCGGGAAGCGCGGCCAGCTTTTCGTCGCGCCCGCGGCGATAAGCCCCAGGGCCTCGTCCTCGACCATGGGCATGGCGAACAGATAGCCCTGGACGTAGCGGCAGCCCAGCTTTTGCAGGTATTCAAGCTGCGCAAGCGTCTCCACGCCCTCGGCCACGACCTTGAGCCCCAGGCCGGCCGCCAGGGTCACAATGGTGCGCACGATGGCCTCGCTGCCGGGGTCGGCGTTGTCCGGCGCCAGCCCGGCAACAAACGCCCGGTCTATCTTGATGGCGTCGACGCTGAAGCGCTGGATGTAGGACAGGGACGAATAGCCGGTGCCGAAGTCGTCGATGCACAGGCCGAGGCCCAGCTCGCGCAATTTGGTGGCCACCTCGCGCGCGCTCTGCACGTTGTCGAGCAGCACGCTCTCGGTTATCTCAAGGGACAGGGAGGAGGCGGGCACCCCGCACTCGCGCATGACCTGCTCCAAATGCCCCACCAGCATGGGATTGCGGAAGTGCTTGGCAGAGATGTTGATGTTCGTCACCAGGTCGCCCGGCCACACGGCCAGCCCGATGGAGAGCGCCTTGTGGAAGCGCCGCACCGCGCAGCAGGCCTCGGCGAACACCCAGTGGTCCAGCGGATAGATGATGCCGGTTTCCTCGGCCAGGGGGATGAACTCCGAGGGGGGGATGTCGTGCCCGTTGTCGCGGCGCCAGCGCACCAGCGTCTCGAACCCGGAGAGCCGGCGTTCGACGATGTCCACGATGGGCTGGAACACCAGCGAGAGATTGCCCTGCCCCACGGCGCGCCGCAGCTCAATCTCCATCTCCATGAGTTCCTGGGCCTGGTGGTGCATGCGCTTGTTGAACACCTTGAAGCGGCCCTTGCCCAGGGCCTTGGCGTGGTACATGGCGGTGTCGGCGTCGCGCAGGAGGGCCTCGGGCCGGTCGTAGGCGGCGGTGTGCAGAACGATGCCGACGCTGCCGGAGGTGGTGACCTCGCGTCCGGCAAGGGCCATGGGTTTGGATATTTCGTCCAGCACGCGCCGGGAAAACCGGATGGCGTCGCGCGGGGCGGTGAGGTCCTCCAGCAGGATGGCGAACTCGTCGCCGCCGAACCGGGCCACGGTGTCGGTGCTGCGGCCGCAGGCCTCCAGCGCGTCGCTCACGTGGCGCAGCAGCCGGTCGCCTATGTCGTGGCCCAGGCTGTCGTTGATGATCTTGAAGCGGTCGAGGTCCATGTACAGCACGGCGAAGAGAAAGTCCGGCCGGCGGCGCGAACGCTCCATGGCCATGCGCAGGTGGTCCAGAAACAAGAGCCGGTTGGGCAGGCCGGTAAGCGGGTCGTGGAAGGCCTGGTGCACCAGGCGGTTCTCGGCCTCCTTGCGCAGGGTTATGTCTTCCACGAAGCCCTCGTAGTGCAGGGTCTTGCCGCTCTTGTCCACCACCTTGCGGGCATTCTCGCTGATCCAGATGACGCGGCCGCTCTTGCGCCTGGCCTGCGACTCGTAGGCCTGCACCTGTCCGCGCTCCTCCATGAGCTCAAGGAACTGCTCGCGCCGCTCCCGCTCCACGTAGGGGCTCGTGTTCGAGAGGGCCGCCACCAGCTCTTCCGGGGAGTCGTAGCCGAAGATGCTGGCCATGGCCGGGTTTGCGGAAAGGTAGCGGCCCTCGATGGAGACCTGGAAGATGCCCTCCACCGCGTTCTCAAAAATGCCGCGGAACTTGGCCTCGGCGCGGCGCAGGGCGTCGCCCACCACCTTGCGCTCGGCCACTTCGATCTTGAGCTGGGTATTGGCGCGGGAAAGCTCGCGGGTGCGCTCGGCCACCATGCGCTCCAAAAGCGCGCGCGATTGCTCACGCTCCAGCTCCAACTGTTTCGTGGCGCTCACATCGCGCAAAATGCACACGCTGGCCGCGCCGCCAGTCAGCTGCACCTGGGCCACGGTGATCTCCATGGGCATGGGCTGGCCGTCGGTGCGTGTGGCGCTGACCTCCACCAGCCGGGGCGCCAGGGTGGGGTCCAGCCCGCCGATTGCCGTCACCGCCTGGCAAACCACAAGCCCGAGGCATTCCCCGCAGTCCTGCCCGGAGAGGTCTTCCTCCGGCAGGCCGAACAGCCGCAACAGCGCCGGGTTGTGGCGCAAGATCCGTCCGTTCTGCACCACAAGCAGGCCATCGGCTATGTTGCCCACAATGGCCGAAAGCGAGCCCAGGGCGTCCTGAAGCTCACGGGTCGCCTCGGCCACGGCCCCCTCAAGCTGGTTCACATGCCCGGCTATGTCTCCGGCCATGCTGCGCATGGACTCCGCCAGGGCGCCGATCTCGTCGTTGGAGCGCACCTCGCAGGTGCTTGAGAAGTCGTGCCCGGCCACGCGCCTGGCATAGCCCGCCAGGGCGTTCAGCCTGCCCGTGATGACGCGTATGTAAAGAAACGCCACGACCACGCACAGCAGAAGCACGGCCAGGGTAAGCGCCTGCTGGCGCACAATGGCGTGGGCCGTGGCCTTGCGGATGGGCTCGGTATCCATGCCGATGTGGACGAAACCGCCCCGGCCGTTCAGCACGGGCTGGGCCACGTGGATGACCTCGTGCCCGTCCTCCAGGCTCAGGGTGCGGATATCCGGGCCGATGACAGCCGGGCCGCCGCCCTTGATCCCGGCAATCTGCCTGCGCACGGCCTGGGGCACCTCTGGGGTGAACGTGTGCGCGACGATCTCCCCCTTGGGGTCCACCACCAGAATGTAGGAGAGGTCCCCCATTTCCTGGTGCTGGTCGATGGCCGCCTGGACGCTGCCCGCGTTTTGCATCAGCAAGAGTTCGGTGTTGCCGTCGGCTATGCTGCGGGCAATGGCCAAGGCCCGGAACTTGTACTCATTGACCAGCATGGCCCGCAGTTCACGGGCGGCAAGAAACGAGGTCGCCGCGGCCATGAGGCCGAAGGCCGCCACCATGAAAAGCACCAGCCGCACAAGAAGCCGGGACTTCACCGTGGATTTCATTGCGCCACCGCCTTCAGGCTGTCGACACCCAGGAAGTGGCCGTTTTTGTAAAGGGTAAGGTAGGTTCGCCGCAGGCCCTGCCGTGCGCCGGGACGCAGATCGACCTTTTCGCGCAGACCCAGGTCCACCGCACCAAGCTGCCCGAACACGGCGCGCAAGCGCTTGCGCGAAGGATCGTTGCCCAGGTGCTTCACCACCTCGGCCAGGGCCATTCCCGCGAGAAAGCCCTCAAAGCTCACGAAGCTGAGCGGTTGCGGGGTGTATTGCTCCGGCGAAAGCTGCGGCGGCATGGGCGCGCGCACCTCGCTCATGGCCTGCAGGTAGCGGCGCACCGCGGGCAGGCTTTTGTCCTCATAACAGGGCACCACCTGCGAAAACACCACCGCGTCCAGATAGTCGCGCCCGGTCAGGCGGGACTGCGCCTTCAGAAATTTCGTCATGTTGTCGGAATCGGCAAAAGAGAGCACCCCAACGAAATTGGAATAGCCCGCGCCGCGCACATCGCGCACAAAGGCCGCGCAGGCCGGGGCCGTGCCCACGGTGATGATGGCGTCCGGGCTTGCGGCGAGGATGATGCCGACCTCGCGCTGGAAGCCCTGCGAAAAGGTGGCGCCGCGGCGGTAGGTGGCCTCCGAGACCATGGACAGGCCATGCGCGGTGAGCGCGCGCCGGACGCCGTCCCAGCCGTTGCGCCCGTAAACATCGGCCTGGTGGAACACGGCCACGCGCTTGCGCCCCGTGGCGAGAAGGGCCGCAACCAGGGTGCGCGTCTCGTCCAGGTAGGACCCGCGCAGGTTGAACACGCAGTCGTCGTAGGACCGCTCGCGCAGCATGTCCGCCCCGGTGAGCGGGAAAAGCAGCGACAGGTTTTCGGATTCATAATGGCGCAAAAGCGGCAGAACGCGGGCCGTGGTGGGCGTGCCCACATAGCCAAGCAGCGCGAAGACCTCTTCTTTCTCCACAAACGACAGGGTGTTGTTCAGCGCCTCGGTGGGGCCGTAGCCGTCGTCGCGCAGGGAGAGCGCCAGCCGCCAGCCGCCAGCCCCGCCGGTTGCGTTGATGTGCTCGAAGGCGGCCAAAAGGCCCCGCTGATACTCCATGCCCAGACCCCGCGCCGGGCCGCTGAACGCGGCGGACATGCCGAAGACCAGGGTGCCCCTGGCCTGGGCTATGTCTGCGGGGGCGCACAGGCAGGCCAGCAGAAGAAAAACAAGACAAAGCGCCCGGCAGGGGTGCTTTCGGGCCAGGACCGCAAGGCGGCTTTGGCCACCACGGGGGGGGCGGGTGGAACGCTGTGTGAGCATGGCAATCCAAAAGTACGAGCGCAATGCGCCGACATGTCCAATTTCAGAGTCATCATGCCCTATTTCTGGGAAAAATCAACGGCTCCCTCCGACTGGCGAATGGCAACGCCGCGCGACCTTGCAGCCAACCCCCGCACCTGCCGGCAGACGCCCATGAGCAGGTTGAACTCGTTGCGGCGCAGGCGGAACCGCGAAAAAAACCGGCGCACCGGCATCATCCAGTATTCCGCGTTCTGGTCCTTCAGAAAATCGATGTCGGCAAGGGCCTGCTGCATGTTGGCGAACAGCGCCTGCCGTTCCTCGAAGGAGGCGTCGCGCTCGGTGGGCGGTCCCTTGGGCTCGTAGGGCCGCGTCAGGGAGTGCTGGAAGCACTCGTACAAGAGAATGAGCACGGCCTGGGAAAGATTGAGCGACGTGCAGTCCGGGTGCGCCGGGATCATCACCAACTGGTCGCAGAGGCTGGTCTCCTCGTTGGTCAGGCCGCGGTCTTCCGGGCCGAACACCAGCGCCGCTTCTTCGCCATCGGCCAGGCGCGCGTAAATTTCGGGCGCGGCCTTGGCCGGAGTAAGCAGCCCCTTGCGCCAGCCGCCGGTGCGCGCCGTGGTGCCCACAACAAGCGCGGTGTTCTCCAGGGCCTGCGCCAGCGTTGCGGTCACACGCGCGTTTTCCAGAATGTGCCGGGCGTGGTTGGTGGCCAACGGCGCCGCGCGGTCTATGTCGTAGCCCTGCGGGTCGACCAGGACAAGATTTCTTGCGCCCATGTTCAGCATGGCGCGCGCCACGGAGCCAACGTTTTCCGCGTATTTCGGGCGGAACAGCACCACCCGGAGGTTTGTCATCGGCATTATTCTCTCCACAGAACTCTCGGCCCGGCGGCCTGCGCCCCTTGACGCGCCGGAAGCGGCATTCTAGACTTGTGCTCCGTGCCGAGGTCGGCACAACCCCGGACCAACCTTAATCCACAGGGAGAACCCACATGGCGCTGTACACCAAAGAAGAGGCTCTCAAGTACCATTCCATGAAACGCAAGGGCAAGCTTGAGGTCGTCTCGATCAAACCCTGCTCCTCGCAGAAGCACCTCTCCATGGCCTACACCCCCGGTGTGGCCGACGCTTGCCGCGCCATCCACGCGGACGTTGAGCAAGTATACGAGTACACCAACAAGGGCAACCTCGTCGCCGTCGTCTCCAACGGCACCGCCGTGCTGGGCCTGGGCAACATCGGCCCCGAGGCAGGCAAGCCGGTCATGGAAGGCAAGGGCGTGCTCTTCAAAATCTTCGCCGATATCGACGTGTACGACCTGAACATCCGCCAGCTCGACCCGGACAAGGTCATCGAGTTCTGCAAAATGCTGGAGCCCACCTTCGGCGGCATCAACCTTGAGGACATCAAAGCCCCGGAATGCTTCAAGATCGAGCAGACGCTCATCAAGGAAATGAACATCCCGGTGTTCCACGACGACCAGCACGGCACGGCCATCATCTCCGGCGCTGGCCTCATGAACGTGCTGGAGATCAGCGGCAAAAGCATCAAGAACATCAAGGTCGTCGTTTCCGGCGCGGGCGCCGCGGCCATTTCCTGCTCGCGCTTCTACGAAGCCATGGGCCTGGACAAGAGCCAGATCTACATGTTCGACTCCAAGGGCCTGCTGCACCTGGGCCGCACCGACATGAACGCCGAGAAGACCTACTACGCCCAGCCCAAGGCCTGCACCATGGCCGAGGCCATGACCGGCGCCGACATGTTCCTTGGCCTTTCCGGCAAGGATGTCATCAACGCCGACAACGTCAAGGCCATGGCCAAGAATCCGGTGATCTTCGCCTGCGCCAACCCCGACCCGGAGATCGCCTATCCCGTGGCCAAAGAAGCCCGCGCCGATCTCATCATGGCAACCGGCCGCTCGGACTACCCCAACCAGATCAACAACGTGCTGGGTTTCCCCTTCATCTTCCGCGGCGCGCTCGATGTGCGCTCCAAGGTCATCAACGAGCAGATGAAGCTGGCTGCGGCCAAGGCCCTGGCGGCCCTCGCCCACGAGCCCGTGGCGCCCGAGATCTGCGCGCTGTACGGCGTCAAGGAACTCAAATTCGGCATGGACTACATCATCCCGAAGGCGCTTGATCCGCGCGTGCTGGAGTGGGTTTCCCCGGCCGTGGCCAAGGCCGCCATGGAAACCGGCGTGGCCACCATCCAGCTCGACCTGGACCAGTACAAGAAAGACCTGGCCGCCCGCATGACCGAGTCCAAGCGCCGCACCGCGCTTGTGGTCGACAGCTTCGGCTACGACCTGTAGACCCGCGCCACGCACGCACCCCCCAAGGCCCGGAGATGACTCCGGGCCTTTTTTTTGGCACAACAGGCCCATGCGCGCCACCATCATCCCCGCCGAAACAACCGACGCCCCGGAGATACTTGCCTTGCAGCGGCTGGCCTACCAGTCGGAGGCGCGGCTCTACGACGACTGGTCCATTCCTCCGCTGACGCAGACCTTAAGCGGGCTTGAGGCCGAATTCGGGCGGATGACCATACTGAAGGCCCTGGGTGAAGCTGGCGCTCCAGGCTTGCGGCTGCTGGGGTCCGTCCGGGCGGAGCTCTGCGGCGGGGTCTGCAACATCGGGCGGCTCATGGTCCACCCGGAAGCCCGGCGCCAGGGCCTGGGCACGGCCCTGCTGCGGGCCGTGGAGTCCTGCTTCCCCTCAGCACGGTGTTTCGCGCTGTTCACCGGGGCCAAAAGCCTTGCCAACCTCGATTTCTACATGCACGCAGGCTTCCATGAGCTGCGCAGGCAGGTGGAAAGCCCGAAGCTGACGCTGGTGTTCCTGGAAAAGCCCGGCCCAGCCGCGCGCTGAGCCCCGCGCTGAGCCGCGCCCCGGCTGCGCAATCCACCGGGCAGTTGCGCAATCATCCGGGCCGGCAGTGCAACTTTTGCACACCGTTGCGCCACGCGCCAACCACCGCCAACCCGGAAAGCCCCGCCAGCGCGGCAATGCGCCCCTGGCCCGATGTTTGCTGAAACTGCCGGTGGTGGCCCGCGTCTTGACGATTGCACGGGAAGGCGTATCTTGCCGTACATGGTTGGGCTGCCCGCAAAGGCAGGCATAACGTTATTTTGAACATTCGGCGGGAACATCCCCGCACAAGGAGGACCACATGAAACGCATCATCGCTTCCGCCGTTCTCTTCGCCTTTCTTCTGGGCTCCGTCGGCTGCGCCAACAAGGCCCAGAGCGGAGCCGGGCTGGGCGCCATCAGCGGCGCGGCAATCGGCGCGCTGACTTCCAAGAACAAGGTCAGCGGCGCGGCAATCGGCGCGGGCATCGGCGCGCTGCTTGGTTACGCCATCGGCAACGAAATGGACAAGTACGACAAGGACCAGATCGGCAAGGCCCTGGAGACCCAGCCCTCCGGCAAGCCCATGGCCTGGAAGAACCCGGACAACGGCGCCCAGTATGAGGCCACCCCGACGCCGGCCTACATTCAAAACGATAAGGTTTACCGCGACATCTACATCAAGTCCAACATCGACGGCCAGGAGAAGGACGTGAAGGCCAAGGCCTACCGCGGCGAAGACGGCCAGTGGACCCTGGTGCAGTAAGCCAACGCCCAACGCAGCAACCGGCCCGGCCGCCCGCAAGGCGCCGGGCCTTTTTTTGCGCCAAAGAAAAAGGCCGGGCCCCTTGCGGAGTCCGGCCCTTTGGTCGTTCATCTTGCACGCACGTGGACCAGGCCGCAGCCAGCCAGGGCCATGCGCGGGCTTGCCACCCGGGAGCTAGAAGCGGCCCTCGCCAGCCTTCTGCTCGGTGCCAAGCGGCTTGGCCGTGTCGAGGGGGCCGGGCTGCACCTCGTGGCGCACCTCCGGCACGGCGGGTGTCTTGTCCTGGCCGGGGCGGCTTACGGAGTAGCCGCTCAGGTCGTCTCCATGCCCGGCGGCCGGAGCGGCGCCCTGGCTGGCGGCCGTGCCTGCAGACGGCGTGAAGGGACGCCGGACTTCCGCGCTTGAGGCCGAGACCTTGCGCTCGCCGCTGGAACTGCTGGCGCGGTCCCCACGGGAGGCGGCCTTCGTGCCGGACTTTTTGCCCGCCCGTTTGGCGGCCTGCTCTTCGGCCTTGCTCTCGGCCTTGCTCTCGGCCTTGCGCTCAGCCTTGCTTTCGGCCTTGGGCTTGCGGCCCTTCTTTTCAACCACGATCTCTTCCGCGCCCTTCACGGATTTCTTGGACCCCTTCGCGGGCTTTTCCACGGCGGCCTGTTGCGCGTCGCGCTTGGATTTCTTGCCTTTCTTGCCTTTCTGCTCCGCGGCCTTGGCTATCTCGTCGACCTTGGCCTTGCGGTTCTTTTTGGCAATGCCCTCACCGGGCTTCACCTCGACCCAGCCGCCCTGCCCCTGACCGGGGGCGGCCGTGCCGGACTTCTTCGCCTTTGTGCGCTTGGCGCGCTTTTCCTTGAGGGCCGCGGCGCGCTCCTCAGGCTTCATTTTATACACTTTGGCCTGAACCGGCTCCACGGCCAAAAAGCCGAACATAAGGGCGGCGGCCAGCAGTGCGGTGCACAGTCTACGCATTTTTGCCTCCTTGGGGGAAACCGCAGCAGCCTCTGCGCGGCATCCCTGTTACGCCTTGTACACGAGACACGCCCCCCCAGTCAAAGGGGCCGCGCGCGCCGTCATCAAGCTTTACTTCAGCAATGATTCCAGACGCGGCCCGTCAAAGCCCTCCACGCGCGCGTCATCCACGAAGATGATCGGCGTGCCGCTGATGTCCATGCCCGCGGCCTTGGCCATGTCCTCTGAAACGGCCTTCACATAGGGCGAGCCGTTCAGCGCCGCGACGATGGCCTTGCCGTTCTTGCCCAGGGCCTTCAGCTCGGGGAAGCGCGCCAGGAACGCATCGGCCACCTGGACCCAGGCCTTTTCCATCTGCTCCGGGCTTTTGTCCGCAATCTTCGGCAAGACGAGGTCGGTGTAGGCGAAGCGCACAAAGTCGGCCTGGCGCTTGGGCGCCTGCTGCGCCGCCCAGACCATGAGCGCGCAGGCGATATCCGCGCCGGGGTGCGAGGTGAGCGGGAAGTGCGCCAGCCGGAAGTCGGAGTAGCGCGCGCTCTTGCTCAACATGTAGGCAAAGGCTGTGCGGCAGTATGGGCAGAAGGGATCAGACACGAAGGTGACCGCGTGCTTTCCCGTGCCGCGGAACACCGTATGGCCCATGTCCTTCAGGTCCGTCTTGCGCAGCCGCTCACGCGAGTCTTTCAGGATGCTTTTGCCCGCGCGCATGTCCACGATGTCGGACACGTAATACTTGCCGTCCGCGCTGACGAACATGATGAACGGCTGGGACTGGCCCGCCTCCGGAGCGAGCGATCCCTTCACCGCGAAGATGTCCGTGTTGCCGAAAGTGGCGGCCTTTTCGGCAGCCACCACCCTCACGTTCTCCGCCTTCAGCACCGGCATGTTGGGCCTGCCGGCAAGCCCGGCGGAAAAGTTCTCGCGGAACGACTCGACGTTGAAGCCCTCCGGCAGCGCCGCGGCCAGCGCGCCCTGGGCGCTCAAGACAACAAGGATTGAAACAAGCAGAGCCAGGATGGTGCGGGTGGATACGCAGCGCATGCTTTCTCCTTGGAATTACAGGGTTGCGGACCAGGCGGCCAGGCGGTCGCACGCGGTTTCGATCTCGGTTTCCTCGCCGCCGAAGGAGAGGCGCACGTGCCCTTCCCCGCCGGGCCCGAAGGCGCCGCCGGGAATGGTGATGACGCGGGCCTCGTGGATGAGCCGGATGGCCAGCTCGCGCGAATCGGCCACCGGCAGGTCGGCCTTGGCCATGACGTAGAACGCCCCGGCCGGGCGGATGTGGCTGATGCGGTTCATGGCCGCAAGCCGGGCGCAGATGAGGTCGCGCCGGGCGTGCAGGCGGTTTTTGAAGCCTGCGTAAATGTCCTGCGGGCCGATGAGGGAGGCCAGCGCCGCTATCTGCGATACCGTGGGCGCGCAGATGGCCGCCGCATCGTGGATTTTGAGCATGTGGCCCAGCAGTTGCTCCTGCGCCCACAAGAAGCCCACGCGCCAGCCGGTGAGGGCGAAGCGCTTGGAAAAGCTGAACACGCCGACAAGCCGGCTGCGCAGCTCCGGCAGGGAGCACAGGCTGTAGGCTCCGTCCGGGTCGTCGAAGGTGAGCGCGTCGTAGGTGTCGTCGCAGATGACGAAGAAATCGTGCTTGAGGGCCAGCTCGGCCAGGCGCAAGAGGTCCGCCTTGGCGAACACCGCGCCCGTGGGGTTGTGCGGGCTGGAGACGATGACGGCCTTGGTGCGCGGCGTTATCGCGGCGGCCACGGCGTCCACGTCGAGCCCCCAGTCCGAGCGCCTGAGCGGTGCGAACACCGGCGTGCCCTCAGCCATGAGCACCTGCTCCACGTGCGAGGGGTAGAAGGGCTCGGGCACGATGACCTCGTCCCCGGGGCCAACGAGGGTAAGCATGGCGCACAAAAGCCCCTCCATGCCGCCCACGGTGATGGCCACCTCGCGCTCGGCATCGGCGGGCAGGCCCTTTTCGGCCAGCAGCAGCGCCGCCGCGGCGCGGCGCAATTCCGGCATGCCGGGCTGGAGCGAATATTTACTGGCGGCGGGGTCGTCGCGCAGGGCGCGGCACACCGCGTCCACCACGTGCTCCGGCGTCTTGAACGAGGGGATGCCCTGCCCGAGGGACACGCACCCGCCCACGCGCGCCGCGATCATGGGCATTTCCTTGGTGGCGGAGATCTTGATCTGCCGCACGCGGCGCGACAGGCGCGAATCAAGCCGCGAAGACTCGTTGAGGCTCATGCTTCCTCCCTGGGGAACACCTTGCCGGGGTTCAAGATGTTGTTCGGGTCGAGCAGCGCCTTTATGCCGCGCTGCACGCGCAGGCTCACCGGGGAAAGCTCCAGGGAGATGAGGTGGCGCTTGGCCATGCCGATGCCGTGCTCGCCGCTCATGGTGCCGCAAAGCTCCAGGGCGCGGCGCACGCAGTCCTCTGCCGCGGCCTCCACGCGGGGCCTTTCGGCCTCGTCCGGCGCGGTGAGGTTCAGGTGGATGTTGCCGTCGCCCGCGTGGCCGAAGGCGTAGATGACCACGCCGTGGCGCGCCTCTATCCCGGGCAGGGCCGCCACCATGTCCGCTATGCGGCCCACGGGCACGGCCACGTCCTCTGAAATATACACCGCGCACGACTCGTGGATGCGCGTGGAAACGCTCCGGCGCACGGCCCACACATCCTGGCGGGCCTTTTCGTCGGGCGCGGGCAGAATGCCCACCGCGCCAAGCTCCCGGCAGATGGACTCGATGTCGGCCAGGGCGCGGGCGGTCTCCTGTTCTGAGCCGTCGCATTCGATGAGCACCAGCGCGCCCTTGCCGCCGGGCAGGTTCGACTTCACGTGGGTGGGCAGCATGTCGCCCACCAGCGCCAGGCAGCGCGCGTCGAGAAACTCCATGGCCGAGGGCAGGTGCCCGCGCGTCATCACCTGGGTGATGGCGTGCATGGCCGGGCCGAGGCCGGAAAACACCGCCGCCAGGCAGGCATGGTGGGCCGGGTGCGGCAAGAGTTTGAGCGTCAGCCGGGTGATGACGCCCAGCGTGCCCTCGCTGCCGACCAGAAGCCGCGTCAGGTCGTAGCCAACCACGCCCTTGCGCGTGGTCGTGCCCGTGCGCACTATCTCGCCCGTGGGCAGCACGGCCGTAAGCCCCAGCACGTAGTCGCGCGTGGTGCCGTACTTGACGCAGGCCGGGCCGCCCGCGCCCGTGGCCGCGTTGCCGCCGATGGTGCTGGTGTCCAGGCTGGCCGGGTCCGGCGGATAGAAGAGGCCCCTGGCCCGGGCAGCGCGCCGCAAATCCCCGGTGAGCACGCCCGGCTCCACCTCGGCTGTCACGCTGTCGCAGTCGATGGCGAGGATGCGGTTCATGGCCGAGAGATCAAGCACCACGCCGCCGGTTTCGGCCAGGCAGCCGCCTGCCAGGCCCGTGCCCGCGCCGCGGGGTATCACCGCGAAGCCCTGGCCGCTTGCGCACAGCTCGTTGGCCAGGGTCAAAAGCCGGGCGGCCTGGGCCTCGGTCTTGGCCAGCAGCACGGCGGCCGGCGGCCGGCACAGGCCGGACTCGTCGCGGCTGCACGCGTTCAGCGCGTCGGCGTCGGTCAAAAGATCCGGCCCGAACTCGCGGGCCAGCAGGGTCAGAACATGGGAACTTGGTGCGCCGGGATGCGCCATGGCCGACTCCCTTGATCGTTGCGTGGCGGAAAACATCAACTTCAGGCCGAGGGCCGCTCGAAGCCGGGCACGCTCATGGCGTCTTCCAGCAGGCGCAAAAGCCAGGTCGCCAGCGTCACCAGCACCAGATAATACACGCCGAGGGTGCAGAACACCTCGATATTGCGCCAGGTGTTCTTGGCTATGGTGGTGGCCGTGCCGGTAAGCTCGTTCACGGTGATGATGGACGCCAGCGACGAATATTTGATGAGGTAGATGACCTCGTTGCCGCAGCCGGGCAGCGCCCGCCGGAAGGCCTGGGGCAGCACGATGCTGGTGACCGCCTGCCGGGTGGTCATACCGAGCGCCAGGGCCGCGCGTATCTGCCCGCGCTTGATGCTCATGAGCCCGCCGCGGATGTACTCTGACTGGTAGGCCCCGCTGCACAGGCCAAAGGACAGGATGGCCGCGGGCACGGGGTCGAGCACGATGCTGGCCCCGCCGATGCTGATGTACGGCAGGGCGAAATACCAGAAGAACACCTGCACCACCAGGGGCGTGCCGCGAAACAGCGAGACGTACGCCTCGGTGAGCAGGCGCACCGGCTTCGGCCCGTAGACGCGCAGCACCCCGGCCGCAAGCCCGATGCACGCGCCGAGCAAGGCCGAGGGCGCAATGACCAGCAGGCTCACCCACAGGCCGTCCAAAAGGCCCGGCGCCAGCTCCGCGCGCAGGAACTCGAAATACGGCGTGCTCACAAACGGCACTCCCCGGAGGCCCCGCCGCCCTCGCCCGTCAGCTCGCTTATTTTTGAGCAGAACGACTGCGTGCGCGAGGAGACCCCGCGGCCCAGCAGCTCCGCCGGGGAGCCCTGCTCCACCACGCGGCCCTTCTCCATGAAGATGAACTCATCTGCCAGGCTGGCGGAAAAGCTGATCTGGTGCGTGGCCATGATCATGGTCATGCCGCCCTGGGCCAGGTCGCGGATGACGGAAAGCACCTCGCCGATGAGCTCCGGGTCCAGCGCGCTGGTGGGCTCGTCCAGCAGCATGACCTTGGGGTCCATGGCCAGCGCCCGGGCAATGGCCACGCGCTGCTTCTGCCCGCCGGAAAGGTTGGCCGGGTAGTTGGCGGCGCGGTCGGCCAGGCCCACGCGCTTGAGCTCCGCAATGGCGCGCTCCGTGGCGTCGAGCTTGCTCATGCCCTTCACCTTCATGAGCGCCACGCGCACGTTCTCCAGCGCGCTCAGGTGGTCGAACAGGTTGAAGTCCTGGAAGATCATGCCCACCTGCTGGCGGAAGGCGCAGAGCTCCTTGCGGCTTTGCGCGTTCACCTCGCGCCCCTCCAGCAGAATGTGGCCCGAGTCCGGCGGCATGAGAAAATTGAGGCACTGCAAAAGCGTGCTCTTGCCCGCGCCGGAAGGCCCGATGAGCACCTTCACCCGGCCCCGGCCGATGCTGAGGCTGACGGAATCGAGCACGCGGTTGCCGCCAAGGACCTTGACGAGCCCTCTGGCCTCGAGAATGGGGGTGGTTTCGCTGGGCTGAGACATGGATCAGGCTGCTCCTTGGCGCGTGTAGCCCGCGATGCGGACCTTGTTTTCCAGCAGGGCCAGGGTCTTCACGCCGACCCAGGTGAGGACGAAAAAGATGATGCCCGCCAGAAAGGTCATGCTCACCGGCTCGTGGGTGGTGGAGGCTATGGCGCGCATGCGGGCCATTATTTCCACCACGCCGATGGTGAACGCCAGCGCCGAGTCCTTGAGGAGGATGGAGTACTCGTTGCTCCAGGCGGGAATGGACAGGCGCAGCGCCTGCGGCAAGACGATGGTGAAGATGGCTTGCGCGTCCGTCATGCCGAGGGCTCGCGCGGCCTTAAGCTGGCCCGCGGGCAGCGACTGGATGGCGCCCCGGAAGATTTGCGACTGGTAGGCGCTGGAGGTGAGCCCCAGCACCAGCACCGCCGCAATGAAGGGGCTGTCCAGGCCAAGCCCGCTCAGTCCAGGCAGATTGGAAAGCCAGGAGAGGATGCCGAAATAAAAGATGTACAGCTGCACCAGGATGGGAATTCCCCGGAACAGCCACACGTAGAGGCCCACTGCGCGGCGTGCGGGTTTGGGGCCGTAGACCTGGACCACGGCCAGCGGCACGCCCATGCAAAGCCCCAAAAGCATGGCCCCGACGATGAGGCCGACTGTCCAGCCCACCCCGCCCAGCATGTAGGGCAGGGCCTCGCGCGCGGCATTGAAAGCGACGGAAAAATCCATGGATTCCTGTACTTTTTCCTTGCCCCTGAAAAGGCCGAAAGGCTCCGGCGGTGTTCCGAAGCCTTTCGGTTTTCTTATTCAGGCGCGGGTGCTGGTCTAGTCGACGTCGTACTTCTTCTTCAGCTCCTGCCAGAAAGGATCGGCCATGAGCAGCTTGAGGCCCTCGTTGACCTTCTTCTGCAGCTCGGCGTCGTCCTTGCGCATGGCGTAGCCGTAGTTCTCGGGCTCGGCGTCAAAGGTGCCGATAACCTTCATCTTGGCGTCCTTCTTCAGCACTTCCTTGGCGATGGTGTTGTCCATGCCGGAGCCGTCGATGCGGCCCACGGGGAGGTCCTGCATGGCGAGGTCGCTGGAGTCGTACTGCACCAGCTTGAACTTCATGCCGGGCTTCTTGGACAGGTCTTCAAGGTACTTGGCGGTAACGGTGCCGCGCTGCACGCCGATCTTCTTGTTCGTGGTCAGCATCTGCTCAAGGGTGGCCTTGCTGTCGGCCTTGCCCACCAGCACCTGGGTGACCTTGTAGTAGGGATCGGAGAAGGTCACGCGCTGGGCGCGCTCCGCGGTGGCGCTCATGCCGGAGCAGATGATGTCGATCTTCTTGGCCTCAAGGGCGGGGATGATGGCGGACCACTCGACGGGCTGGTGCTTCACCTTGAAGCCCATCTTCTTGCCTATCCACTCGATGGCCTCCACGTCGAAGCCGACGGTCTTGCCCTCTTTGTCAACAAAGGCATACGGGGGGAAGCCGCCGCCGTCGATGCCGTTGATGATGACCTTTTCCTCTGCGGCGGGTTTGGGAGCCGTGGCGTTCTCGGCGGCCTTCTCAGGCGCTTTCTGACAACCCACCAGGGCCAGCCCCATGACCAGGGCGACAGCAAATGCAAGACGTTTCATGCGCGAACCCCTTTGTTCAACACAAGTGTGGACATTTGGCCCCAAGCGCAACGCGCCGCCGGGACAGCCAGTTCATTTCGTCTGCGCATAGCAGACTGCGCCCCCGCAGGCAAGGTCCAGCGGGGGGCGGTCTGCTGTGCGGGGCCTTTCCTGGCCTAAGAGTTTTCGGTCTGACCGTTGCCGTTCATGCTGCCGTCGAGGATTTCCTCGGGGGAGTCCTCGGCCGCGTCGTTCTTGCCGGAGAAGGCCCGGTGCATGGCGTCCACGTCCAGGGCGTTTTCCCATTTGGCCACCACGATGGTGGCGATGCCGTTGCCGATGAGGTTGGTTATGGCGCGCGCCTCGCTCATGAAGCGGTCAACGCCCAAAAGCACGGCGATGGACGCCAGCGGGATGGTGTGCAGGGAGCCCAGCGTGGCCGCCAGGGTGATGAACCCGCCGCCGGTGACCGCCGCCGCGCCCTTGCTGGTCAAAAGCAGAATGCCCAGCATGTACAGCTCGTCGTTGAGCGAAAGCGGGGTGTTGGTGGCCTGGGCCAAGAACACGGAGGCCATGGTCAGGTAGATGCACGTGCCGTCGAGGTTGAACGAGTAGCCCATGGGCAGGGTGAGGCCCACCACGGAGCGGTTGCAGCCGCAAACCTCCATCTTGGCCATCATGCGCGGCAGGGCCGATTCCGACGAGCTGGTGCCAAGCACCAGGAGGATCTCCTCCTTGATGAAGCAGAGGTAGCGCCACAGGCTGAAGCCCGAAAGGCGGCACACCGACCACAGCACCACGAAGATGAACAGAATACAGGTGGTGTACACGCCGGCCATGAGCATCATGAGCTGCTGCAGGCTGCCCACGCCGTGGGCGCCCACCACGTAGGCCATGGCGCCGAAGGCGCCCATGGGCGCGAAGAACATGATGTAATGCACGACCTTGAACAGGCCCTTGCCGAACTCGTCGATGAACTTGGTGACGGTCTTGGTCTTTTCGCCCAGGGAAGAAAGCCCCAGGCCGAAGAAGATGGAGAAGAACAGCACCTGGAGTATCTCGCCCTTGGCGAAGCCCTCCACCACGTTGTTGGGAATGATGTTCAGGACGAAGTCGATGGTGGAAAGCTTCTTGGCGCTGCCTGCGAACTTCTCTACCGCGCCCATGTCAAGGCTGGCCACGTCGAGGTTCATGCCCACGCCGGGCTTGTAGGTGTTGACCACAATCAGGCCGATGATGAGCGCCAGGAGGGTCATGGTCCAGAAATAGAGCATGGCCTTGAGGCCCACGCGGCCCACTTTGCCCATGTCGCCCATTTTGGCGATGCCAACCACAACCGTGCAGAAAATGATGGGGGCGATGATGGACTTGATCATCTTGATGAAGGCGTCGCCGAAGGGCTTCATCTGCGCGGCGATGTTGTCCTTGCCGGGGAAAATGACGCCCAGCGCTATGCCGATGAGAATGCCGGTGATGACCTGGAAATAGAGGGATTTGTAGAACGGTTTCTTAACAGCTGCGTCTGCCATGCCCCTGCTCCTTGCACCGCTTGCGGCGGCTCCTGGTTGTGCCCGGGGCGAATACCCCGCGCGACGTTATGGCCATGTTCAGGCCCTTATGCGCGCACGGTCGGCATGGTCCTCGATTGAAAACGTGGGCCATGTCGACCGGGCGTGCTTGGACCCGCTTGAGCAATAGACGTGCCAGCCCTCCGGGGGGATGTCTCGGTTTTGAAATTAGCCCTGGGAGTGTTTGATATCAAGGAAATAGCGAAGAATAGGGCCCGCTGGCAAAAACGTGGCAAAAGGTCGGTAGTGTGGCGCCACGGGTGTGGCGCCACATATGCGTGGCGCCACAGCTATATCCCCCTGGGGGGTGGGAATCAAGGCATCTGATATTTTGCCATGTTGCGATAGAGCGTGCGGCGGTCCACACCGAGAATTCGCGCGGCCTTGGCCCGGTTGCCGCCCGCGTGGAGCAGCGCGGTGGTGATGTCCTCGGGGCTGATGCCGCCCGGCTGCCCTTTGCGGGGCGTGGGCGCGCCCGGGCGGGCGGGGGTTTGCCCGCGGCTGAAGCGCAGCAGGTCGGCCGGCAGGTGGGCCGTGGATATTTCCCCCCCCGGGCACAGGATGCAGGCGTGCTCCAGCGAGTACTTGAGCTCGCGCACGTTGCCCGGCCAGGGGTAGGTCATGAACACGCGCATGACCTCGTCCGAGCACTTGGTGAGGTTTTTGCCGAAGCTGGCCTGAAAGTGGGTGATGAAGTGGGCCATGAGAAGCGGGATGTCTTCTGTGCGTTCGCGCAGGGGCGGCAGCTGGATGACCATGACCTTGAGGCGGTAATAGAGGTCCTCCCGGAAGAGCCCCTGGCGTATCTTGTCCAGCAGGTCCACGTTGGTGGCGGCCAGCACGCGCACGTTGGCCTTTCTTGTGCGCGAGTCGCCCACGCGCTCGAACTCTTTGCGCTCCAGCACGCGCAGCAGATTGAGCTGGATGCGCGGGGAAATGTCGCCGATTTCGTCCAGGAAGATGGTGCCGCCCTCGGCGGCCTCGAACCGGCCGATCTTGTCGCGGATGGCGCCAGTGAAGGCCCCGCGCATGTGGCCGAAGAGCTCGCTCTCCAGCAGATTTTCGGACAGGGCGGAGCAGTTCACCTTCACCAGCGGGCCTTTGGAGCGCGAACCGCCGAAGTGCAGCGCCTCGGCCACCAGTTCCTTGCCCGTGCCCGACTCGCCGGTGATGAGCACGGTGGACTCCACGTCGGAGAGCTGGTCGAGCACGGCGTAAATTTCCTGCATCACCTTGCTCTTGCCGACTATTCCCCTGTGGCTGTGCAGGTCGGTGAGGCGCTTCTCCAGGTCCGCCAGGCGGGTTATGTCGCGGATGACAAGCACCGCCCCCGCGAAGTTGTGCTCGCTGTCGAGCAGGGGCGAGCTGTTGATGACCACCACCTTGCCGGGCGACTGGGTCTGGCATTCCACGCGGTGCTCCAGCACGGGCCGCCGCGTTTCCAGTGTGGTGCGCAGCACCGTGAAGCAGCCGCGCTTGCACGAGCCGCTGATGCAGGACAGGTCCTTGTCCTGCGAAAGCTCTGACCCGATGCAGCAGACCTCGGTGAGGGCGCGGTTGGTCTGGATGATGCGCATGTTGGTGTCCACGGTGATGATGGCGTCGGGTATGGAGCGGAACACGGCCTCCAGGCCGGAGCGCAGGCGCTCCTTTTCGGCGTTGATGAGCTGCATGGCGCGCTCGGTCTCCACGCGGTCGTTTATGTCCTGCACCATGGGCAGCAGGTAGAGCGGGGTCCCGGCGGAGTCGCGCACAAGCCCGGCGGAAAGGTGCACCCAAACGGCGCGGCCGTCCTTGGTCAGGTAACGCTTGTCCTGCTCCCAGGAATCTATTTCGCCGCGCTTGACCCGGTCGTACTGGCGCAGGCTTTCGCCCCGCTCGTCCGGGTGGGTTATGGCGTCGAAGGTGGTGCTCTTGAGCTCGGCCTCGGTGTAGCCGGTTATGCGGCAGAAGGCCTCGTTGGCGCGCAGAAAGGTGTTGTCCAGGCCCACCATGGAGGCGCCGATGGGCGACTGGTCGAAGGTGCGGCGGAACTTGTCCTCGTTTTCCTTCAGGGAATGCTGGGCCATCTTGCGCGCGGTGATGTCGATGTTCAGGCCTTCGATGTACAGCAGCTCGCCGCTTGTGGGGTCGCGCACCTCGCGCGCGGTGAGGGAGATCCATTTGGTCGAGCCGTCTTTGCAGATGAAGCGCGTCTCGAAGCCGGTGATCTGGCCGGTCTCCCGCAGGACGCGGAAGAGCGTGTCGCGGTCGGCCGGGTCCACGTAGAGCTGGCTGCGCAGGTCGTTGAAGTGGGCGATGAGCTCCGCCGGGGAATCAAACCCCAGAATGGAGGCCAGGCCGGGGTTGACCATGATGTAGCGGCCGCTTTGGGTGGACTGGAACACGCCCTCGATGACGTTCTCGAAAAAGCTTTGGTAGCGCGCCTCGGCCCGGCGCAGCAGCGAAAGGTCGGTCAGGGTCAGAATGACCAGGCGCTTGCCCCCGGGCCGGTCGATGCGGCGCGAGGCCAAAAGCACCGGCACCTGGCTGCTCTGGCTGCCGCGCACCCGGCATTCCACGCCGCTTACGCCCAGGGCCAGCTCGGCCAGGGTGAAGGTGTTCTGCGGAAACAGCGTGGACAGGTTCGGCAGTTCCGGCCCGTCGCACAGCAGGGCGCGGGCGCGGTCGTTGGCGGCAAGCACCGCGCCGGTGTCGGCATCAAGCGCCAGCACCCCCGCGTTGACGGCGTTCAGCAGGTCGGTGTCGTCGGGCGGGGCGTTGTGCCCGGCGCAGCGCGGTGGGGCCTGGCGCATGGCCGCCTATGCTCCCTGCGCTTCCAGGTCGTCCAGAATGCGCAGCAGCTCGTCCGGCCGGGCGATGAGATGCGCCGCGCCATTTTTGGTCAGCTCGGCCTCGTCGCGGAAGCCCCAGAGCACGCCGACGGGCAGCATGCCCGCGCCGCGCGCGGTCTTCATGTCGGTGGCGCTGTCGCCCACGAAGACCACGCGCCCGGGCGAGAGGCCCAGCTCCGTGGCCAGGGCCAAGGCTCCGGCGGGGTGCGGCTTGTTCGGCACCTCCGGTCTTGCGCCGCGCACATGGGTGAACGGGCGGCCGGGGAAAAAGGCCTCCACGGTTATCTCGGTATAGTGCTGCGGCTTGTTGGAGAGCACGCAGACCGGCAGGCCGCGCCCGCGCAGGGTCTCCAGCAGCTCGGGGATGCCGGGGTAGGCCCGGGTCTTGTCCCGCCAGCGCTGTTTGTATTCCACACCCACGCGCGCAAGGGCCTGCTGGACGGTGGCGTCGTCGCGGCGGTTTTCCGGCAGCATGCGCACCACCAGCTCCTCTATGCCCAGGCCCACGAAATAGCGGTAAGCGTCCTGCGGGTGTTCCGGCAGGCCCAGGGCGGCCAGGGCCGCGTTGCCGGAGTCGGCAAGGTCCGCAAGGGTGTCCAGAAGGGTGCCGTCAAGGTCGAAGATGAGGGCGCGGGCGGTCATGGGGCTCCTTTGGCTGACAAAGCGCAGGGGGAAAACTCGTGGTTTGCGTTTACACCCAAGGGCCATCTGGCGCAAGCGGGGCACTTGCCGCGTGCGGGGGTTCGTGGCACTAAGGCGCATGGCCAAACCCTTTGCGTTCCGCCTGGAGAAGGTGCTGGAATTCCGCCGACAGTTGGAGGACCAGGCACGCATGGCCTTGGCCCACGCCCAGGCCGAGCACGACTCGCAGCAGCGGGTCATCACGGACCTGAGCACGCGCCTGGCCGCGCACATGGAGCGCGGCTTCGGCAAGCGCGCCATCCAGGCCGACATTTGGTTGTGGACGCAGTACCGTGACGCGCTGGACAAGGACCTCGCAACGGCCAGGGCCGAGCTTGAGCGTCTGGCCCAGGTTTTGCAAACACGCCGTCAGGAGGCCGTGCTCCGCTCCAGAGAACGAAAGCTCCTGGAAAAACTCAAGGACCGGCAGGCCAAAAAACACCATGTTGAAGAAAGCCTCAAAGAGCAAAAAGAGTACGATGAAATGGCAACGCTTCGCTATAAGTCCGAAGATCGTTAAGGTCTTGCTGGCGCTTACCGTGGTCGCCGTGGTCAAGCTCACGGTGCTCGGCGCTTTGGGGGTGAACCTCTGGGAGCAGCTCAAGGGCGATGAGTTTTTGCCGCTTTCTAAGGCTTTGGCCTCCCCCGCCGCCAAGGCGGAGCAGGCCCCGGCCCCGGCCAATGTGGCCCCGGCCGCGCAGGCCGCCCCGGAGGAACCGGACATGCTGGCCCAGACAGCCATCCCCCAGCCCAAGGTGGGGGAGTCTGTCGGCTCGAAGGACGCCAACCGCCGCGAGGCCGAGCTGGCCGCCAAGGAGCGCGCGCTCACGGCCATGGAAAAGAGCGTTGACGATAAATTGGCGGAGCTCAAGCGCGTCGAGACCTCCATCAAGAAGCTGCTGGACCAGGCCGACAGCCTGAAGGACGCGCGCATCAAGCGCCAGGTGGAAACCTATCAGGCCATGAAGCCCAAGCAGGCGGCAGAGGTGCTTTCCAACATGGACCAGGAGCTGGCCGTCAAGATCCTGACCGGCATGAAGCCCAAGGTCGCCGGCGAGATAATGACTTACGTGAAGACCGACAAGGCCGCCAAGCTTACCGAGGCCATGACCAAGGTGCAGGCCCCCATGCAGGGCCCCGGCCAATAACGGCGCAAAGCCGAAGCGAATCCGCGCCGCCCGGCGCGTCCGCAAGGGGCACGCTCCCCGTGGACGCCCGGGCGGCGCTGTGCTAGTTGCCGCCCATGACGCGCATCAAGCTTCTTTTGGCCTACGACGGCACCGACTTCGCCGGGTGGCAGCACCAGGGCGGCGTGCGCACCGTGCAGAGCGTGCTTGAGGCCGCCATCACCAAGGTCGTGGGCGCGCGCATGCCCGTGCAGGGCGCCGGCAGAACCGATTCCGGCGTGCATGCCCTGGGCCAGTGCGCCCATGTGGACATCCCCGAACCGCTGGCCAGCCGCGTGCCCTGGCGCGTGGCCTTGAACTGCCTGCTGCCCGCGGACGTGCGCGTGGTGGAGGCGGCAATCTGCCCGCCGCGTTTCCACGCCCAGTTCAACGCGGTGTCCAAAATCTACGCCTACACCCTGTGGACAGACCGCAGCCACGTGAACCCCATGCGCCGCCGCTTCGTGTGGGACGTGCCCCCGCTGGATTGGGCCGCCATGGACGAGGCCGCCGCCATTCTCGTCGGTCGCCACGACTTCAACAGCTTCCGCAACCTCGGCTCGCCGCTTGGCTCGCGCGGCACGGTGCGCACCCTTATGGGCCTGTGGCGCGCGCCCGGCCCCTCCCCGTCGGAAACAATCTGGCGCGCCTGGGGCGACGGATTCCTGAAGCAGATGGTGCGCAACCTGGTGGGCTGCCTGGTGGCCGTGGGCAAGGGTAAAGCAAAGCCTGCGGATGTCCGATTGATTCTTGAGCGGTGCGACCGCAACCACGGGTTGCCCACCGCCCCGGCCCGCGGCCTGTGCATGGAGCGGGTGTTCTACCCCGGCGATGCGGACATGCCGGAGAGGCCTGCGGACCCGGAACAGGTCGGCGCGGCCCGGGAGGGCGCAGCCCATGACGAGCATTTCCCCGGGGACGGATGTCCCTGGCCAGACCCTGACGGCTGCGGCCACCTCGGCTGAAGTTCCGCAGACTTCGGCGGGGTCCGCCTCCTCGCTGTCGGCAAGCCTCCCCGCAAACCTCGAAGCAGACCTGCGGCAACCCTTGGCCACGGGCCTGAACGGCCGGCTGGCCGGAAGCCTGGGCGCGGCCCTGAAATTACTGGGCGAGCGCCTGGACGCGGTGTCCTGGCCGCAAACAACCGTCGCAAATTCCTCCTCTAATTCCACCGCCGGGTCCTCTCCCGACTCCCCCGCCGGGGAAACCACCGGCGCGGCCGCGGGCTGGTTCGGTGCGCTGGACCTCTCTGCGCGCACGACCCTGGCCC
>Ga0209467_1001081_pt1 | contig 26568 bp, 23 predicted proteins | sample Higcelwee11metaG_FD_187175 | JGI IMG/M metagenome (GOLD analysis project Ga0209467, IMG submission 187175) | Freshwater pond sediment microbial communities from the University of Edinburgh, under environmental carbon perturbations - High... | ecosystem: Environmental > Aquatic > Freshwater >... | reverse complement strand
CGCCTGCGCCGCCGGGGGCCTGCGGCTGTATATGACGCCCTCCCGGGGGGGCCTGGTGCCCGGCGATCTGGCCCGCACGCCCAGGCTGCAATCCCCGGCCCGGGACAAAAAATCCGGGGCGGCCATTTATATCCTGCAGGCCCCGCAGTGGGAGGAGGGCCGGGGACCGACAGTCAAACCCGCCGCCGAACGCCCGGCCGACAAGGAGTCCCGGCCGGACGCCGATGCCCGGGGCCCGCGCCAGAGCCGGGAGAAACGGCCCGATTCCCGTACCGCCGGGAGGGGGGATCGCGACAGGGACGCCGCCGGATCGGGGCGCGGGGGGAAGGCGCCCGGCAGACGGGATAAGCCGGCCGGTTCGGACCAGGGACGCGCCCGCCCGCAGGAGCATCCCGAGCGGGAATCCGGGAAAAAGCCACGCCCCGGGCCAGCCCGGAACAAGGCCCCGGCGGGGGCGCCCGAGCGGGCGAAGCCGTCCCGGGGCGCAGCCGGACCCAAAAAAACGCCGCGCGGCGATTCTCCCGCCAAAAAGCCTTCGACCGGTCGGCCAGGCGGGAGAAAATCCCCCTCAGCCGCCGGGAGGTCGTCCTCCCGCACCAAGGATACGGGCCGCGACCATGACCGCTGATCCAAAGCCATCGGCCCCGCCCGCCCGGGGCAAACGCCTGCCGCCCTGGCTCAAGGTGGGGCTGCCGCGCAGTGCGGATTTCGCCCGCACGGCGGCCCTGGTGGCCGCCCACGGCCTGTGCACCGTGTGCAAAAACGCCCGCTGCCCCAACATCTTCGAGTGTTATTCCCGGGGTACGGCCACCTTCCTGATCCTGGGCGAACGCTGCACCCGGAACTGCACCTTCTGCAATATCGCCTCGGGCCCCCCGTCCCCCCCCGACCCGGACGAGCCGCAGCGGGTGGCCCGGGCCGCCGTGGAGCTCGGGGTCCGGCATGTGGTGGTCACCTCGGTCACCCGCGACGACCTGCCCGACGGCGGGGCCGGACATTTTGCGGCCGTGGCCGCGCGGCTGCGCGAGGCCCTGCCCGGCGCCGGGGTGGAGGTTCTGACCCCGGATTTCGGGGGGTGCGCCGCGTCCCTGGACGTGGTTCTGGACGCCGGTCCCGATATCTTCAACCACAACGTGGAGACCGTGCCGGAGCTCTATTCCCTGGTGCGGCCCCAGGCCGACTATGAAAGGAGCCTTGGGGTGCTGCGCCGGGCCGCGTCCCGGCCGGGCATGCGGGTCAAAAGCGGCTTCATGCTCGGGTTCGGGGAGAGTTCGGACCAGTCCCGCCGGGTGATTACGGACCTGGCCCGGGCCGGGTGCGCCATGATCACCGTGGGCCAATACCTGCGCCCCTCCAGGCGGCATCCCGAGCCCGTGCGCTACGTCCATCCCGACGAATTCGCGGAGCTGGCCGCCTTCGGCCGGAACCTCGGGGTGGCCGGGATGTTTTGCGGCCCCCTGGTGCGCAGTTCCTACCACGCCGACGAACGCGCGGCGGCCCGGGAAGCGGGCGGCGATGCGGCGGCGGGCGGTTGTGACGGGGCGTGAAATCGGTTACCTGTTGGCCCGCGCGGCTTGCCCGGCATTGCGGGCGGGCCGCGACTTCATGTCATGCCAAGGAGCGGATGGTGCAGGTCACTCCCACGGATTTCCCAGGTCTTTGCGTGCTCGAACCCAAGGTCTTCGGCGACCATCGCGGGTTTTTCACCGAAACATACAATCGCCGCCTCTTCGCCGAACTCGGCCTGGACTATGATTTCGTCCAGGACAACCATGCCCGCTCCAATACCAGGGGCGTCTTGCGCGGGCTGCACTTCCAGTCGCCGCCGACGGCCCAGGCCAAGCTGGTGTGGGTCACCCGGGGGGCGGTCTTCGACGCCGTGGTGGACATCCGCAAGGGTTCCCCCACCTTCGGGAGATGGTACGGCCTGACCCTGTCCGAAGACAATTTCAAGCGGCTCATGGTCCCGGCCGGGTTCGCCCACGGCTATGTGACCTTAACCGACGTGGCCGAGTTCCAGTACAAGGTGGACGCCTACTATTCCCCGGCCCATGACGGCGGGGTGGCCTGGAACGATCCGGACATCGGCGTGCCCTGGCCGGTGACCGAGCCGGTTTTGTCCGGCAAGGATGCGGCCCTGCCCAGGCTCTGCGACATCGATTCCCCGTTCGTTTTTGCCGGATAGGGTGGCGCCGCCCCCGGCCGGGGCGGCCGTTTTTTTGCCGGGCCGACTGTCCGGGCAAGGTTTTGTCGGTATAGGCTGCGGCACAAGCCATGGCCAACCCGCAACCGTGAAGGAGCCTGCCATGGGCCAGACCGTGGACATCGCACAAACGGCGGGGGCGTCGCCTGCGCCAGGCGCCCAGGCCATCATCCTGGCCGGGGGCTCCGGAACGCGGCTGTGGCCCCTGTCGCGGACCCTTTTGCCCAAGCAGCTTCTGGCCATAAACGGGGAGAAGACCCTGCTCCAGAACACCCTGGCCCGGACCCTGAGCGTCTTTCCGGCTCGGGGAACCTGGGTGGTGACCAACGAGGAGCATGTCTTCGAGGTGCGCGGCCAGTTGCGCCGCGTGGACCCGGGGCTTGAAGGCAACATCCTGGCCGAACCCATGGGCAAAAACACCCTCCCGGCCGTCCTTCTGGCCCTTGACCGCATCCTTGGCGATAGTTCCCCCGAGGCCCAAAGCGACGTCGTGGTGGGCGTGTTTCCGTCCGATCACATGGTGGGGGACGTGGCCGCCTGGAAGAGTTGCGTCGAGCGCGGCGAGGCCCTGGCCCGGGACGGCTATCTGGTCACCTTCGGGGCCCGGGCCGACACGCCCGAGACCGGCTACGGCTACATCCGCCGGGGGGCCGCCCTGGGCGAGGGGGCCTATGCCGTGGACGGCTTTACGGAAAAGCCCGACCTGGAGATGGCCCGGTCCATGGTCGCGGGCGGCGTGCATCTGTGGAACACGGGCATGTTCCTTTTTCGGGCGGACGTTTTTCTTGCGGCCGTGGAAAAGCATGCCCCGGCGCATTTCGCCTGGTGGCGGGCGCGTCGTGAAAAACCGTTGGTCCGGGGCTATGGCGGCATTCCCGAACTGTCCGTGGACTACGGATTGCTTGAACGGATGAAACGTCTGGCCGTGATCATGGCCGGTTTCGACTGGGACGACCTGGGCAACTGGGCGGCCGTGTACCGCCTGGGGGCCAAGGATCAAAACGGCTGCGTGGTCCAGGGGGACGTCCTGGCCCTGGACTGCCATGACAGCCTGCTGGTCTCCCGGGGCGGCAAACTGGCCGTGACCGGCCTTCGGGATATGATCGTGGTCCAGACCCGGGACGCCACCCTGGCCTGCCCCATGTCGCGGCAGCAGGGCGTCAAGGACGTGGTGGCGGCGCTGGTGGCCGAAGGAAGCCCGTTGGTCGAGGCCCATGTCACCGTGCGGCGTCCCTGGGGCAGCTACACGGTTTTGGAGGAGGGGCCGGGATACAAGATCAAGCGCATCGAGGTGTTGCCCGGGGCGCGGCTCAGCCTGCAGATGCACCACCACCGCAGCGAACATTGGGTGGTCATCGCCGGGACGGCCGAGGTGCAGCTCGGGGAGCGGGTTTTCTTGCTCGCCGAGAACCAGTCCGTGGACATTCCCAAGACCACGGAACACCGGTTGTCCAACCCCGGCAAGGTGCTCGTGGAGATCATCGAGATCCAGAGCGGGCCGTATCTGGAAGAGGACGACATCGTGCGCTACGACGATGTGTATGGCCGCCGGGTGGGCGGGGCGGACAGTCCGGAAGACGATGCGGCGCACAAGCGGCCGACAGGGGGGTGAGGCCGAACAGGGCTTTTGGCCGCCGGGCGCGGGGCTATGGATGCGCCACGGGCCGATTCCCGGCAGAAGTATTCGTGAATTTTTTCATTAGTCCTTGACACGGCGCGTGGCTCTTGCTTAAAAAGCGCGGTGCCGTAGGTACTATCGAATTGCTATGTGAACCACAACGAACGGGGCAGGGGATTATGGAGGAAAGACAATCGAACAAGGCGGGCGGCGTCGGCGGCGTCGTGTTGCTCTTTTTGGTCGGTGTCGTGGGTGCGCTCGTCGTCGGCTGGTGGGTTTTTCCACAGCTTCTTTTCAGCCAGAAAACCCAGCCCATCCTGTTCAGCCACAAGGTGCACGCCGAACAGGGGCTGGACTGTGAAAGCTGTCACACGTTCGCCAAGACGGGGCAGTTCATCGGATTGCCGAGCACAGCCTCCTGTGCCGAGTGTCATCCTGACGAGACAGGCGGCACGACGGACGCCGAAAAAGAAATCGACAAGTTCGTCACGCAGTACGCCAAGCCCGGCATCGAGGTTCCCTGGCTCGTCTACCAGTACCAGCCGGACAACGTCTTCTTCTCCCATGCCGCTCACAAGGGGTTCGAATGCACCACGTGCCATCCCGACGTGGCCAACATGGATTCCCCGCCGCCATATCATGAAAACAGGCTTAGCGGCTACAGCAAGCAGACCATGAAGATGTGGGAGTGCGAACGGTGCCATGCCTCGATGGGCGCCAGCAACGCCTGCTACGTCTGCCACAAATAAGGGGGGAGAAAAGTGGGACTTGATCGCAGAGCTTTCATCGGACTCGTGGCGGGTGGCGCCGTCGGTACGCTGTTCACCCCCATTCCCTGGAAATTGGCGGATGACGCCGCCATATGGACCCAGAACTGGCCCTGGATTCCCCGGGTGCCCCGGGGCGAGGTGACCTTCGCCACGACCGCCAGCAAGCTGTGTCCCTCGGGGACCGGCCTCAAGGTGGCCCTGGCCGGGGGCAAGCCCGTTACGGCGTATGGCAATCCCGAGCATCCGCTCAGCCAGGGCGGCGTGTCGCCCATCGGGGCCTCCGAGGTGTACATGCTTTACAGTCCCGCCCGGGTGCGCACGCCCATGCGCAAGTCCGGCGGGAAATTCGAGCCCATCACCTGGGAGCAAGCCCAGACGGAACTCATGGCCAAGTGCAAGGCCGCCGGAAACAAGGTGGCCTGCATCAGCGGCGACGTGGGCGGCACGGTCGGCGAGGCGCTTTCCGCCTTCCTGGCCAAGGTCGGTTCCGCCGCCATGTACGCCATGCCGGGCGAGGCCGGGCCCGCCGCCGCCGGTTTCAAGCTCATGGGCGGCCAGGGCCGGGTGGGGTTTGACATCGACAACGCCGACTGCGTCCTGGTTCTCGGGGCGGACATCTTTGAAGGGTCCGGCGTCTCGGTGCGCAACCGCAAGGCCTTTTGCGCCTCGCATCCTCTTGGCAAGGACCAGACCGCCAAGTTCGCCTACGCCGGGCCGGTGCGCAACCACACCGGGTCGGTCAGCGACGCCTGGATCCCCGTGGCCTCCGCCCACCTGGGCACGTTGGCCCTGGGCATCGCCTGGCATCTGCTCAAGGCGGGAGCGACCACTGATGCGGCCGACATGGCCGACTTCAAGAAACTTGTTGAGTCCAACTATTCCCCGGACAAGGTCTCCAAGCTGATCGGCGTCGGGCCCGAGGTGCTGGCCGGCATCGCCAAAAACCTGGCCGCCGCCAAGGCCCCCCTGGTCATCCCCGGTTCCGAAATGGGACAGGGCATGGGGCCCGGGGCCTTTATCGCAGGCATGAGCCTGAACCTGCTGCTTGGCCGCATGAACAAGCCCGGCGGGGTCATGGCCCTGCCCGAGCTTCCGGCGGTGTTCCCCGGCGCGGAGACGCCTTCGGAGATTCTGGCCCGGGATCTTCCCGGCTTCCTGAAAGGCGTCGGCGAGGGCAAGACGGCCGCTCCCGAAGTGCTTTTCGTCTATGCCGCCAACCCGGCCTACGGGCTCCCGCAGTCCGGCGCCATGGCCGCAGCCCTGGAAAAAATCCCCTTCAAGGTGAGCTTCGCCTCGTTCATGGACGAAACAGCAGCCATGTGCGATCTGATTCTGCCCAATTCCCTCACCCTGGAGCGCTTCGACGATGTGGCCACCCCGTACGGGTCGGCGTTTTGCAGCATGACCCTGGTCAAACCCCTGGTGGCCCCCATCTTCGACACCAAGACCACGGCCGATTTCATCCTGGAAACGGCCAAGAAGATGAACCTGGCCCTCGGACACGACTCCCTGGAGAAGGCCCTCAAGGAAAAGGCTGCGGTTCTGGCCAAATCCGACGGCTTTGTGGCCAAAGAGACCATGCCCTGGGAGGTTCTGGCGGGAAAAGACAAACCGGCTTTCGACCCTGCCGGGTTGTGGAAAAGCCTCGAAGCCGGACTGGCCTGGGTCAAGGTCGGCCAGGTGGCCCAGACGGGCCTGTCGTTCGCCGCCAAGGTGCTGGCGGCCCTGAAACCGGTCCAGGCGGAGTTGTCCCTGGCCGGCGTGGCCCAGCAGCGCACCGGGACGGCGGCCACCGGACTCCCGGCCCAATGCCTGACCGCCATCCCTGACACGGATTTGAAGGATGGGGCCTCGATTGTGCGGATAAACGCCGCCACAGCCAAAAAGTACGGCCTGTCCCAGGGATCGAGCGTGACCCTCACCGGCGCGGGAGCTTCCTGCCCGGCCAAGGCGCATATCGCCGAAAACGTCATGACTGGCGTGGTGGCCGTGCCCATGGGCTTCGGACATACCGCCTTCGACGCGTTTTCCAAGGGCAAGGGCGATAACTTCCTGAAGATCATGGCCGCCTCCGCCGAAGATGGCACGGACATGACCGTTTGGGCTGGCTCCGAAGTGAAAATCGCCTAAAACCAAGCCAAAGGGAAGCCGACATGAGTGCAGCGCATCAGGAATTCGCGACCAAGTGGGGTCTGGTCATCGACATCGACAAATGCACGGGCTGTGGCGCGTGCATGGTCGCATGCCAGACCGAAAACAATATCGCTCCCGAGCAGGACGCGTCCAACAAGCTTCGGACGCTGACCTGGATGAATGTGTACGAACTCAAAAACGGCAAGGAGTTTCCCCAGGCCGAGATGGCGTTTCTGCCCCGGGCCTGCATGCAGTGCGGAAACCCCTCGTGCGTGCCCGTGTGCCCTGTTGTGGCCACGGACAAAAACGAAGACGGCGGCATCGTCAGCCAGATCTACCCCAGGTGTATCGGCTGCCGGTACTGCATGGCCGCCTGCCCCTACCACTCCCGTTACTTTGGGTGGTTTGATCCGGTTTGGCCCGAGGGCATGGAGAAAACCATCACCCCGTTCACCTCGACCCGGCCTCGTGGTGTGGTGGAGAAGTGCCACTTCTGTCACCACCGCTGGAACCAGGCCAAGGATGCCGCCCGTATAGCCGGAAAGGATCCGAACAACCTTCCGGACGGCGCGTACACGCCTGCCTGTGTCGAGGTCTGCCCCACCGGCGCCATGGCGTTTGGCGACCTGAAAAATCCCAAGCATAAGGTGTACGAACTCTCCAGAAGCAAGTATGCCTTTCGGCTTCTCGAGCGGCTTGGCACCGATCCGCAGGTCTACTACATGACCAAGCGCGACTGGGTGCGGCGTCAAGGCGATAATTACCTCCCAAACGAAAAGGCGTAGGAGGGGGATACGATGTCCTTCATTGAAGCGGAAAAAAACTGGTATCCCGAAGGGGTCACCCGGTGCGGCCTGGGAAAATTCCTGGGCTTTCTCACGGTTCTGGCCGCCGTTTTGGGCTTCGGCGTGGTGGCCGCCCTGTTCATCTTCATCTTCGGCATCGGCGTGACCGGAATGGACAACTATTTCGGGTTCGGGCTGTGGATCACCTTTGACCTGGCCGTGATCGCCCTGGGCGCCGGGGCCTTTTTCACCGGCCTTTTGCGCTACATCATTCGGATCGACGAGCTCAAAGACATCATCAATCTGGCCGTCATCATTGGGTTTATCTGTTATTCCGGGGCCATGCTCATCCTGACCATGGACATCGGCCAGCCGGTGCGGGCATGGTTCGGCTACTGGCACCCCAATGTCCACTCCATGCTCACCGAAGTGATCTTCTGCATCACCTGCTACCTGACCGTGCTCATCATCGAGGTGGTGCCGCTGATATTCGAGCAGAAGCAGCTCAACAAGATTCCGCTTCTGCACCACGTCGCCCATAACTTCCATGTGGTCATGCCCCTTTTCGCGGGCCTGGGCGCCTTCCTGTCCACCTTCCACCAGGGATCGCTGGGCGGCATGTACGGCGTGCTCTTCGCCCGCCCCTACGCCTTCCGCGAGGGCTTTTTCATCTGGCCCTGGACGTTCTTCCTCTTCGTGCTGTCGGCCATCGCCTCGGGACCGTGCATGACGGTTCTGGTGTGCGCCCTCATGGAGAAGATGACCGGACGCCAGTTGACCACCTACCGGGTCAAATCGCTCATGGCCAAGATCGGCGGCACCATGCTCCTGATCTACATGGTCATGAAGTATCTGGACACCTGGGCCTGGATCACCAACCTTCTGCCCAAGGCCGGGCTGACCTTCGACCAGATGTTCTATGGCATGATCTACGGCAAGTGGCTCATGTTCCTGGAACTGGTCGTGTGCATCCTGGTTCCGGTGATCTTTTTGCTGGTCCCCGCCCTGCGCCGTCGCCCGGCGTTCATGTACTGGGCCTGCATCCTCAACTGCCTGGGCATCATCATCAACCGCTACGTGTTCACGGTGCAGACCATCGCCTTCCCGGTCATGCCCTTTGATTCCTGGATGACCTACGCCCCCAACTGGGCGGAGTGGGCCACCACCTGCATGATCCTGGCCTACGGCGGCATCATCATGAGCCTGGCCTACCGCTATCTACCCTTGTTTCCTCAGGAAGTGCGGCTGAACAAGTAAGTCACGCCGAAAACGCCTCCCTGGACGTAAGCATGACGCCCCCCATCCGTTGTCATCGGATGGGGGGCTTTTTTTCAGGAAGAGGCCTATCCGTTTACACGTCGGTCGTCCCCTGCCGGGCTGGCCTGTCGCCACTCATGCCACTCGCGCCTGTCGCCACCCCTGCCATCTTCCTGTTTCCCGGAGAGATCAGCCCCTGCGACGGCGGTGTCGGCCAACCCGGCCCGGGCGGCAGGGACGCCGACAGCGCGATGTGTCGCCCTCACGGCGTGTCTGCCGGGACATGATCTCCCGATTCTTGAACAGCCGACACGGCCAGGACGCGGGGAGATCCTGTCGGCAGCCGTTTTTGCGGCGCGGAGTGACGCCGAAACAACCTGACAGAGACGGCCTTGGGGAATCATGAAGAGATTGATGAGGCGACCCGGCATGTTCCCGGCCACAATAGCCGCGTGGACTCGATACAGCGGGGAGTTCCTGCCCGAATCCTGCCGCGTCGGCCCAGGCATCCCGGTGGAGCAATGGCCTGCGAAAACAGCCAGACAGCTCTTTTCAAGGGAAGAGGACTCGCTGATGTTCGAAACGACGGGACGAGAAAACCAGACGTGCGTCGCGGCGCGGCGGAAACGGACGGGGCTTCAGTCGCCTGCGACTGAAGCCCCGAGAAGTGCTTATGGCGTGCCCGGCCGACACCGGGTCGGCTGGACGATTGGGGGGGCGGCGGCGCCGCCGCCGGACTAGTGGGCGATGCGCCCCCGACGGTACTGGATGTAGAAATCACGCATGGAGACGTAGGGCTCCAGGGCGGATTTTTTCATGGAGTCGTAGTCGTCGAGATATTCCGGCAGGCGGTTGAAGCGGTTGCCGGCGCTGACGACATAGCTCAGATACCAGGTCTGGTCCTGTCCCTTGTAATCCCAAAGGCCGAAGATCCAGGTCAGGGGGTTGGCCGCGACGTCGCCGACCAGCCCCACGGAGTCCCGGGCGCTGGAGGGGCCGAGAAACGGCCACACGATATAGAAGCCTTCGCCCATGCCGTAATAGCCGAGGGTCTGGCCGAAGTCCTCATCCCCGGGTTGCAGATTGGGGTCGGATTTGGCCAGGTCGAAGAAGCCGCCCACGCCAAAGGTGGAGTTGATCATGAACCGTCCGAACTCGCGGGCGGCCTTGGTCATGTTCAACTGGAGCAGGGCATTGAGGAACCGGATGGGAAAGGTGAAGTTGTCGTAGACGTTTTTCATTCCCGTGCGGGCGAAGTCAGGCACCACATACCGGTATCCCTGCACCACGGGACGGATGCCAGTATAGAAATAGTCGTTGAAGGTGAACCAGAAGCGGTTCCAACCCATCAGGGGGTCGTTGACGGGTGCGGAGACGAGATCATCCGAATCCTCATCCGGCGCCTCCGCAGGGGCGGCGGCGGCCTGTTCGGCCTGGGCGCTTGATTCCACCGGGGGGGCGAAGTCTCTGGCCGCCTGGCTCTTTTTCCCGTTGCATCCCGTCGCCAGGGCAAGGGCGGAGAAAAGTGCGCACACAAGCAATATCCGGAGGAAGGGGGAGCGTTTCATGGTTTTCCTGTGCAGTGAGTCCGGTAGAGGGTGGTGCGCAACAACCTGGACGTGAAATACGTTACGATTTTTTGCCAAGCATGTCTATGAGCTTGTCCGGCGAATCTTTCATCAGGATCTGGGAAAACTGATTGCGATAGTTTTGTACCAGACTCACCCCTTCGATCACCACGTCATAGACCCTCCACCCGTTGGCGTTGAGCATGCGGTAGGTGATGGGGATGTCGCGCCCCTTGCTGTTGACGATGGTGGGGATCTCCGCGCGGTCGGCCGCGAGCATTTTTTCCGCGAGGTAGTTGACCTTTTCATCAGTGTAGCTCTCGATGCGGTCAAGGTAGGTGTTCTGTAAAAGGGTTAGAAACGCCTCGGAAAAACGCTCCTGCTGGGCCGGGGAGAATTTGTCCCAATTGGTGGCCAGAGCCCGGCGGGAGAGTTCCTTGGCGTCGAAGATGCCCTGGACCGTTTTGATGAGCTTTTCGCGCATCCCGGGCTTGGTGGCCGCGTCCTTGTAGGCGGGATCCTGCAAGAGCAGGATGACCTGGTCCACAGAGCGTTGCAGGGTCTCCCTGGGGGCCTCGGCCCAGGCCGTGGCCGGGAACAGGACCAGGACCGCGAAGAGGAAGGAGAGCCGTTTGAAATCACACATCATGCCAGTCAACCTCGGAATGGTTTCACGGGGAGGCTTTTGCCGTCGCCGCGTGTTATTTGACGCCTCCAAAGACGTATTTGCCAATCAGGTCCGTGAGGTCCACGGACGACTCCGTTTCCACCAGCATGCCGCCAGGGTGGACGAAAACACCCGAACCGCCTGGAGAAATCTTGACGTATTTGTCGCCGATGAGTCCGCTGGTTTTGATGGACACAATGGCGTCGTCCGTCAGGCGAACGTCATTTTGGATGCGAAGCTCCACCACGGCGATATTGTCGGCAGGGGCCAGGCCGATGGAGGCCACCTTCCCCACGCGCACCCCGGCCATTTCCACGAAGGCCCCGGTTCCCAGCCCCGTCACGTCGTTGAAACGGGCGTACACATGATAATCGTCACCACCGAAAATTTCCATTTTTCCCAGTTTGACGGTCAGATAGGTGACGCACAAAAGACCCGCCAGGACGAAAATGCCGACGGCCGTCTCAATGGTGTATTTTTTCATGTCGCACAGGTTGTACGGTCATCCCGCCCGGCTTGCAAGGACCGCGTCGGCGGTCCCGGGGTTTAGAGCAAAAAGGTGGTCAGGGCGTAGTCTGCCGCCAGGATGGAGACGCAGGACACCACGACCGCCGATGTGGTGGCCAGGCTGACGCCCTTGGCCCCGAAGCCTCCGGGCCGCATATGGGCGAAATAGCCCTGGTAGCAGCACACGGCGGCCACCAGGAGCGCAAAAACCAGGGATTTGACGAACCCGCCGCTGACGTCGGCCAGAACCACCGAGGCGTCGATGCGCTGGAAATAGACCCCGGGGTTGATGCCCAGCATGATCACGCCGGTCAGGTAGCCGCCCAGGATGCCGATGACGTCGAAAATGGCCGTGAGCAGGGGGAAGGAAATGATCGCTGCGGCCAGCCGCGGGGCGATGAGATAGCGCATGGGATCGATGTCCATGGTCGTTAAGGCGTCGATCTGCTCGGAGATGCGCATGATGCCGATTTCGGCGGCCATGGATGACCCGGCCCGGCCGGTGATCATGATGGCCGTCAGAACCGGGCCGAGTTCGCGGATGATGGACAGGGCCACGGCCGCGCCCAAAAGACCCTCGGAACCGAATTTGACCAGGGTGTAATAGCCTTGCAGGCCAAGGACCATGCCCGTGAACAGGCCGATGAGGGCGATGACGAAAATGGATTTGACGCCGATGAAATAGACCTGCTGGACGATTTTTCCGATTTGCAGCGGCAGGGTGAAGATGTGGCGCAGCCCCAGCACGGTGAAGATGGCCAGGCCCCCGAGCTCGGAAACGCCGTGAATAGTGGCGGCGCCGAGGCGGGCCAGGGGATTTTTTTGGGCGAGGACGCCGGTGGCGGATGATTGCGTCATGGTACGGTGTCGATCCCGGGCGACTTTCTAAGACTTTCATACGATTGATGCGAAAGACCGAACCCAGGCTAGCATTGTTTTGCCTCCAGGCAAAGCCTGCCTGGGGGGGATATCCGGAAAAGGTGGGCCTTTCCCGGCATTGCCGCCGCGTTCGTGTCCGGAACTATGCAAGCCGGATGCCGAAAAGAAACGGCCCACGGGGTGGGCGTTGGGCTGTCGCCCTGGACGGGAGCCTCGAAAAGAAGACGTGGGTTGCGGCAACCCCCGCGCCCGAGGCGAGGAGTCTCGCGTCTTTCCGCCCGGCGGCCTGGCCGCCGTCGACGTCGCAAAGCCCCGGTTTGTCGAAACCGGGGCTTTGCCGTCAGCCTGGACGCGCCTCTGGGGGGGCGTCGCCGGGACGGACCTTAGTTGGCCTTGACGGGCGCCCCGGGCTTGGCCGGGGTGGTTCCGGCCGGGGCGGGCTGGGGCGTCGTCGGCGCGACGGCGCCAGCTTCGGCCTTGGCCGGGGCCTTGGCCGCTTTGGCCAGGGTGGCCGGGTCGGACTGGCCCGGGTGGCAGGAGGCGCAGAACACACCCAGATCCTTTCCGTTATTGGTGTTTATGGTCAGGTATTTGTAGTTCTGGTTGGAAGGGTGGGGATCGTGGCAGCCCACGCAGGTCAGAAGCCCCTTGCGCAGCATGGCCTCTGGCACCTTGAGCTTTTTGGGGGCCACGCCCGTGGGGTGGGAGTTTTTGAGCATGATGGGCGCGATGCCGCTTTTGTCGTTGTGGCACCCCAGACACAGGGCGTCCACCTGGGCCGGATCGAGCTTGCCGCCAAACGCCGTGGACTGTTCGGCCAGGGGGGCCACGCTGAAGATGAAGGCGCCTTTGGCCGCATGCACGCTGTGACAGTCCTTGCAATCCACATCGTGGCCCACCGCCAGGGCCGAACTGGAACAGAAGATCGCCCCGCAGGCGAAAATCGCCACCGCCATGCGTTTCATGAATCCCTCCTCCGTAAGCGTGAGACCTCGGGCCAAGGCCGATGAAAACACCCTTTTTGCGGGTTGTTACACCGCATGGCGAGGTGGATCAAGCAGGGATCGTGAAAAAAATCACCTTTCCGGGTCGTTCTCCCGGCCACGTCAGCGCGACGGCACGGACCCAAGCGGCGCGCGGCGGTCTTTGACGTAGGAGTTCCCGGGCCGGGATTTGGCGTATTTTTTTACCTCGGCCACCCGCCCGCTGAGTTCCTCCATGGTGAAGGGGTGGGCGAAGGCGCAGTCCAGATAGCCCAGGGACAGGGACATGAGGGGAAAGTCTCCCTCCCGGCCGTCGCGGCCCCGGCCCACGATGAATCCCCTGGCCCGGTCCTTGGCGGTGTAGAGATCCGGGGCGGCTTGGGCGAAATGTCGGCAAATGAGACGGCAGATATCCTCGGCCCTTTTCTGGCCGCACATGATGATGAAGTCGTCGCCGCCCACATGCCCGATGAAGTCGTCTGGCTCCCCATGGTGGCTGACGGCCTCGCGCAGCACCTCGGCCGCCAGCAGGATGGCCTTGTCGCCGCTTTTGAAGCCGTAGACGTCGTTGTAGACCTTGAAATTGTCCAGATCCACGTAGATGAGGCTCGACGGAAGCCCTTCCCGGGAACGGCGGTTGATCTCGGCCTCGATGGCCACGTTTCCGGCCAGCCCCGTGAGCGGATTGGAGCCTTTGGCCAGCTCCACCTGCACCCGGGCCATGCTGTCCAGCATGGTCTGCACCGAGACCGTGCCAGAGAAGGCCCCTCCTGCGGTGACCAGAATATCGTCGTAGATCTTGCGGTTTTCCCGGCGCATGGCCAGGCTGGCCACCTCTTCCAGGGGCCTGTCGCCCTCGACCACCAGGGGGTCGCGGTCCATGAGCTTGACCACCTTGCGATCCGAATAGAGCGACAGCCCGAACTGGGTGCTCAGGTGCCGGTCCAGGTTGTAGTTCATAAGGATTCCCAGCGGCCTTTTGCCGTCCACGATGACCACGTTGGCCATGGGCGGGCGATCCTCCAAAAGCTTTTTCACCTCCCGGATGGTGGTCGCCGGACCCACCACCAGGGTCTCCTGGATGAGGTTTTTTACCGGGGTCGAGCACTTGAGCTCGCCCCGGCCCACATCGGAAAAAGAGGCCAGGGCCGGGATGCGCGGGGTCACCATGGGTTTTGGGAATCCGGGCCGGGAGAAGTAGTAGCCCTGCCCGGCCTGGACTCCCATGGAGGCCAGGGAGGTCAGTTCTGTTTCGGACTCGATGCCCACGGCGATCACCCGGCCTTTGATCTTTTCCCCAAGGCACACCAGGGTCTCCACCATGACCCGGTTGAAGGGGTTGGACTGGATGCCGCCGATGACCGACACGTCGGCCTTGATGTAGTCCGGCCGGATGCGGCACAGGGCCCGCAGCGTCATGTTGCCCGCCCCGATGTCGTCCATGGCCACCCGGATCCCCGTGTCCCGGTACAGTTCGAGTTTTTGCTGCAGGATGTCCAGGTCGCCTGCGGTCTGGCGCTCGGTGAATTCGAACACCAGGTTGTCGGGGTGCAGGCCGTGTTCGCCCAGGTAGCCCGGGATGCCCGCCGGGGTGAACTGGGGATCGGTGAAGGAGGCCGGATGGATGTTGATGAAAAGCAGTTGCCCGGGCGCTATGGGGCCAAGCCCGGCCACGGCCGTCTGGAAAAAGAGCTGTTCCAGGGCGAAGACCTGGCCGATGCTCTCGGCAAAGGACAAAAGGGCCAGGGGATCGTGAAACGGCGTGTCCTTCGGGCCGCGCAAAAAGGCCTCGTAGCCCAGGACCGTGCCCGGGGCGAAGTCCACAATGGGCTGATAAACGGGCTGAAGCAACTTCTCGCGCATGATGGTCAGGAAGAGTTCGTGCAGCCGGGCCCGGGCGTCGAGCATCTCCGCCGTGTTTTCCCGACCCAGGCGCACGGCCCGCAGATAGGCCCCCAGGGCGGCCCGGTCCATGCGCTCCCGGTCGTCCGGGGGGACGCTGTCGATGGCGCTGTATCCCACGGCCAGGGGCAGGGAAGGCTCGTCAGGGCCGAAGGCGTGCTGTGCGGCGGCGGCAAGGGTCTCGCGCCGGATGTCCGGATAGGCCTTGGCCAGGGAGGCCTCGCGCCCCGGGGGATGGGCCAGGAGCATGACCGCCGCAGTCGGCCCGGCGGTGAAAAGCGCCACGGGGCGGCACTCCGGAACCTCGTGCCGCAGGGCGTTTCTGGCGGCCTCCACCAGGCATTCCATGACGAAAAGCCCCTGGCTGGGGCCGCAGGCCCCGTGCAGGAAGGCCGCCTCAGGCATGCCCAGGGTCAGGAGGCCGAGGCCTTCGCTTTCGGCCTCCTCGCGGATCACGCCCCATACCTCGTCCGGGAGAAAGCGCCGGACCTTGCCTGCCAGGGCGTTTTTTTCCAGGGCTCTGTTTTTTTCGAGCATGCCTTTGAACATGAGCGACGAGGCGATTTCAGGATGATTCATGGCGTCACCTCCTTAAGGAAGCGTCCTTGAATGCGTGTCCGGGCCGGGGGTGTCGGGTGAGGGCGAACGGGATGCGGGGCCATCCACCACGGATTCGAAGGGCCCGGGCCGGGCGAAGCGGTAGCCCTGGCCCAGGCGGCAGTCCATGGCCACCAGCCGTTCCCATTGGACATCCGTTTCGATGCCTTCGGCAATGACCGACATGTCCAGGTTTTTGGCCAGGGCCAGGATGGAATGGACGATCTTGCCGTTTTTGTCTCCGCTTTGCCCCAGCCCGCTGATGAAGGAACGGTCGATCTTGAGCGTGTCGAAGGGAAAGGCGTGCAGATGGCTTAAAGACGAATAGCCCGTGCCGAAGTCGTCCATGGAAAGCCCCACCCCGAGTTCGCGCAGACTCTCCAGAAGCAGGGCGGCCTGGCCGGGATTGGCGGCGATGGCGCTCTCCGTGACCTCCAGCTTGAGCAGGTTCGGGGCCAGGCCGGTGTCGGCCAGCACCCGGCTGATGTCGTCCACCAGGCCCTCATGGTCGAACTGCCGCACGGAGAGGTTCACGGAGACGAAAATGGCCTCCTTTTGCCCGGCCTGGGCGTTGAAGGCGGCCACCCGGCGGCAGGCCTCGGCCAGGACGAAGCCGCCGATGTCCACGATGAGTCCGGTTTCCTCGGCCATGGGCACGAATTCCATGGGGGCGATCAGCCCCCGGGTGGGGTGCCGCCAGCGGACCAGGGCCTCGACGCCCACGGTTCGGGACGGGGCAAGGGACAGGATGGGTTGGTAGTGGACCTCGAATTCGTGACGTTCCACGGCCTTGCGCAGATCTGTCTCCAGGGCCAGGAGGCTGACGGCCTGCTTGTGCATCCGGGAATGGAAGACCCGGTAGCCGCCCTTGCCCCGGGCCTTGGCCTTGAACATGGCCGTGTCCGCGTCGCGCACGATCTGGTCCGGGTCGGTGTAGTCCGGGGTGCTGTAGACGATGCCGATGCTGGCCGAGGCGAACACCTCGCCTTCGTCCATGGCGAAGGGCCGGGCCAGGGATTCCCGGATGCGTTCCGCCACCCGGATGGCCTGCCGGTCGTCGTCGATCTCGTCGAGCAACAGGATGAATTCGTCCCCGCCGAATCGGGCCACCGTGTCCACCCGGCGCAGGCAGTCCGCGATCCTGCGCCCGATCCTGGTCAGGAGCCGGTCGCCCACGGAGTGGCCGAGGGAATCGTTGATGAGCTTGAAACGGTCCACGTCCACGAAAAGCACCGCGAACTGATAGCCCTGCTTGCGTTTGATGCGTTCGATGGCGTGGGTCAGGCGGTCCAGGAACAGCGCCCGGTTGGGCAGTCCGGTCAGGGCGTCCAGGAAGACGTGGCGTTTGAGCTGCTCCTCGAAGGCCTTGCGGTCGGTCACGTCCCGGCAGTTGAGGATGATCCCGGACACGGCGTCGTCGGTCAGGCAGTTGGTGGCCGTGGCCTCCAGGGAGAGGGGGGATCCGTCGCGCCGGAAGCGCCGGAATTCGAAGGAGGGGCTGTCGCCGGGATTGGCTGCGACGGCCTTCAGGATGCCCCCGAACATGGTGCGGTCGTCGGGATGCATGTGGCTTTCAAGCCGCGTCCCGGCGGTCTCCTCAATGGAGTGGCCCAGGCATTTGGCGGCCGAGGGGCTCTCGTGGAGGATGCGGCCCTGCGCGTCCACGATGGTGATGATGTCCGTGGATTTTTCGATGATGGAGCCGTGAAAGCGTTCCCGGCGGACCAGTTCGTCCATGGCCCGGCGCTGGCGGGTGACGTCGCCGCCCACGCTTAAGATGCCCGTGACCACGCCGTTTTCCACGATGGGCCGGTTGGCCCAGGACACGAAGACCCGTTCCCCGTTTTTGCGCAGGTTCTCGTTTTCGCTTTCGGGATAGCGCTCGGGTCGGGCGCAGACGTCGCGGAACAAGGCCGCCAGGTCGCGCCCCGAGGAGTCCACGGGGGGAAGGATGGTCTCCAGGGCGCTTTTGCCGAGCAGTTCCTCCCGGGAGAATCCGAAAAAGCGCTGGGCGAATTCGTTGGCGAAGGTGATGCGGCCCGTCCGGTCCAGGCGCAAAATGAGGCAGTTGGTGAGCTCCACGATCTCCCTGTAGCGGTCCTCGCTGTCCTTCATGGGGGTCACGTCGCGCACCACGGCCAGGATGGATTTGCCCGCCAGGGGGGTCAGGGTGGCGGAAAAATGGCGTCGCACCCGGCCAAGGCCCGACGAAAAGTCCACATGCTGCACCCCGCTTTCCTTTCCCGCACGGGCCAGGGCCCGCCAAACGGCGGCCAGGTCTTTTTCATCGAGAAGCCGGGCGATGTTTTTCCCGGCCAGCCGGGCCGGGTCGAACCCTTCGGAATGGTAGGCCGTCCGGACAACCCGCAGCAGGCGGCCGTCGAGATCCACCTCCACCACCATGCTGCGCATGGCCGTGAGCATGGCCTGCATTTCGTGGCGCAGGCGGCGGGCGGGTCGGGAGACCATGGCGACGGCAGGGGAGGCGTCTGCCCCGCGTCGGTTTTTGGGGACGACGGCCAGGGTCAGGGCCGAGACGGCGGCGAAGGTGGCGGCCAGATATTCCCAGGATGTCGCCTGAAACGGCGCGGGCAGGGCGCCCAGGGCGTTTTCAAAGGCCCCCCCGGCGGCGGCATGTTTTCCGGTTTCGAAGGCGGCGGCCGGGGTGACGGCGGCCAGGGCCGCCAGCGTCAGGGCGCCTGCGGCAAAAGCGGCCAGGGCGGCAAAGTGGGCGAGGATCTTTCCCGTCATGCGTCGGGGCATGAGTCGTTCTCCCTGCATGCGGTGGAAAACCGGCGATGCGTGTTGGCAATCCGCTTTTTGCCTGAAAAGCGTGGCGACTCTGTGACGACAGCATGCCGGTCCCGTGTTTCCGGCCCTTTTGGGAGACGGCTACTGCTTTGAAACTGGATGTTGACTGTTTGAACCGTATGGTTTAACCATATGGTTATATCGGGAGGGAACGACATGGATGAAAAGCTGGCCGTCAGGCGCCGCATCCTGGGCGCCGCCGCCGAGGCCTTCGCCCGGGAAGGATTCGCCGGGGCGAGAGTGGAGCGCATCGCCAAGGCCGCCGGGGTGAACAAGGCCGGGCTCTACTACCATGTGGGCAACAAGGCCCGGCTGTTCGAAGAGGTGATGGTGGAGCTTTTTTCCGAGGTGGCCGACCGCCTGGAGCGGGCCGTGGCCTCTTCGGACGATCCGCTTCGCCGTCTGGACGCCCTGGTGCATGCCCTGGCCGACGCCTTCGAGGATGGTCCGGCCCGGGCCAGGATCATGCTCATTGAGGTGGCCCGGGGCGGGGTGAACGTCTCCGAGACGGTCATGCATCAGGTGGAGCGGGTCTTTCGGTGCACGGCCCAGGCGGTGCGGTCTGGCGTCGAGGGGGGTGAGCTTTTGCCGGAAAACCCGTTTTTCGTGCATATGTGCATGGTGGGGAGCCTGTCCCTGTTCATTTTGTCCGGCCCCATGCGGGCACGGGTGGCCAGCTTGGGCCTGGGCAGGAAAAACGGCATCGATCCCACCGCCCCCATGGGGGAGATGGCGGATTTTTTGTCCTCGCTGTTTCGGAGGGGACTGGCGGCCCCGCAGGGCGAGGCTGAACAGGAGGCCAGGCCATGAAACGCGGATATGGGGTCCGGTGTACGCGTGGGCTTGCAACCCTGGCCGTGGCGCTTTGCGCCCTGGCCGGATGCAGTCAGGCCCCTGCGGATGTCCTGCCCGGATACGTGGAGGGAGAGTTCGTCTACGTGGCCTCCAAGCTCGGCGGGCGGCTCGACGCCCTGCCCGCCGTCAAGGGCGGCCGGATCGAGGCCGGAGCCCCTCTTTTCGTCCTGGAGCACGACTACGAGCAAAAAGCCCTGGACATGGCCGAGGCCGAGCTGGCCAAGGCCCAGGACACCCTGCGCGACGCCCAGAAGGGCCTGCGCCCCGAGGAGATCGACCAGCTCACGGCCGCGCTCCGGCGCGCCCGCTCGGCGTTGTCCCTGGCCGAGGTCGAGCATTCCCGGCGCACGGAGCTCTATGCCTCCGGTTCCGTCTCCAAGGAGGAGCTGGACAAGGCCCGTACCGAGCACGAAAGCAGCCAGGCCCAGGTGAATGAACTCGAGGCCAAGCTGGCCACGGGAAAGCTGCCCCAGCGCATCGACCTGATCATGGCCGCCCAGGCGGCGGTGGACGCGGCTGCGGCCGGAGTGGGCCAGGCGCAGTGGAACCTGGACCAGAAGATCCAGGCCGCGCCGGTCTCGGGGCTGGTCTTCGACATCCTGCACTACGTGGGCGAATGGGTGGCGGCGTCAAGCCCCGTTGCGGTCCTTCTGCCCCCGGAGAACATCAAGGTCCGTTTTTTCGTCTCCGAGGCGCTGGTGGCCTCCATCTCGCCCGGCCAACGCATCCTGGTGGCCCGGGACGGCATCCCCGAACCGGCCGGGGGCGTGGTGGATTACGTGTCCACCCAGGCCGAATACACCCCCCCCGTCATTTTCAGCCAGGGTTTCCGGGAAAAGCTGGTCTTTTTGGTGGAGGCCCGTTTCGCCCCGGAGGTGGCCCGGACCATGCACCCGGGACAGCCCGTGGACGTCCGCCTGACCACCTCAGCCCCGGGAAATCCGCAGCCATGAGCGCCGCCGCCCCGGTCATCGACGTCCATGAACTGACCAAGGTCTTCGGCAAAAAGACCGTGGTGGACAAGGTGTCGCTTTCCGTCCGGGAGGGCGAAATCTACGGCTTCCTCGGCCCCAACGGCTCGGGCAAGACCACCACCATCCGCATGCTGTGCGGCCTGTTGCGCCCCGACGGCGGCCAGGGAACCTGCCTTGGCCACGATGTGCTCACCGAGTCGGAGTTGATCAAACCCCATGTCGGCTACATGGCCCAGCGCTTCAGCCTGTACGGGGACTTGAGCGTGCGCGAAAACCTGGAGTTCATCGCCCGCATGTACGGCGTCGTAAACCGCCTCCAGGCCGTAAACGACACCATGGAGCGCATGAATCTGGCAGGCTTCGCCGCCACCCTGGCCGGAAATCTCTCCGGCGGCTGGAAGCAGCGCCTGGCCCTGGCCGCCTGCATGATCCGCTCCCCCAGGCTCCTGCTCCTCGACGAACCCACGGCCGGGGTCGATCCCACGGCCCGGCGCGATTTCTGGGACGAGGTCCACAAGCTGGCCGGGCAGGGCATCACCGCGCTCATTTCCACCCACTACATGGACGAGGCCGAACGCTGCCACCGTCTGGCCTACATCGCCTACGGCAAACTTTTGACCACCGGGACCGCCGCCGAGATCGTGGCCCGGGAGAACCTGACCACCTGGGAAATTTCCGGACACGACCTGTATTCCCTCATCGACGGCCTGCGCGCCCTGCCCGGAGTGGAACAGGTGGTGGCCTTCGGCGTCACCCTGCACGTCAGCGGCAAGGACGCGGCGGCCATGGAACAGAGCCTGCCGCCCTTCTTGGCGGGCAGGGCCACGGCCGCACGCATCGCGTCGAGCCTGGAAGAGGTGTTCATCAGCCTCATGCGCGGCACGAAGCCGTAAGAGGAAGACGGGGGGAAACTTTGTGAACACAGTTTCCCCCCGAACCCCCCTTCAAAAACTGTGGCGCGTTGTCCCCGGGCGGGCAATGCCCGCCCGGGGACAACGGGAAAGGTTCAGGGCGGGGGAATGGGGGCCGGGAGGATGAGAAGATGACGAAAGTATTTTCGCCCAGCCGCTTCGCGGCCATGGTGGCCAAGGAATTCGTGCAGATGCGCCGCGACCGGGTGACGTTTGGCATGATGGTCGGCATCCCGCTTTTGCAATTGATTCTCTTCGGATACGCCATCAATTCCGACCCCAAGTATCTGCCCACGGCAGTTTTGGACAACGACCGCAGCGTCTTTTCCCGCACGGTGCTTTCGGCCATGAAAAACAGCCAGTATTTTGAGTTCGTGGAGGAGATCGACGGCGAGGCCAGGGCCGACGAGCTGTTGCGGCTGGGGCGCATCCAGTTCGTGGTCACCATCCCCCCGGACTTCGGCCGCGATCTGGTGCGCGGCCACCGTCCCGTGCTGCTGCTCGAGGCCGACGCCACGGACCCCTCGGCCACCAGCAACGCCGTGGCCTCCATGCAACAGATCGTCCGGGGAACCATAAACAGGGATCTGACCGGGCCGCTGGCCCCGCTTCAGGCCACGGAAGGCCCCGTGACCCTGCGCATCCACCCCCGCTACAACCCCGAGGCCATCACCCAGTTCAACATCGTGCCCGGGCTGATGGGCGTGGTCCTGACCATGACCCTGGTCATCATCACCTCGCTGGCCATCACCCGGGAGCGGGAGCGGGGGACCATGGAAAACCTGCTCATCACCCCGGTGCGGCCCCTGGAGGTGCTCCTGGGCAAGCTCGTGCCGTACATCCTGGTAGGCTATCTCCAAATGGGGCTCATCGTGGTGGCGGCCAGGTATCTCTTCCAGGTGCCGTTTCTGGGCAGCCTGCCGCTTCTTTTCGCTGTGTCGTTTTTCTTCATCGCCGCCAACCTGGGGGTGGGCATCACCTTCTCCACCGTGGCCCAGAACCAGCTCCAGGCCGTGCAGATGTCGTTTTTCTTCTTTCTGCCGTCGATTCTGCTCTCGGGGTTCATGTTCCCCTTCCAAGGCATGCCCGAGTGGGCCCAGTACATCGGCAGCGTGCTGCCGCTGACGCATTTTCTGCGCATCGTGCGCGGGGTGGTGCTCAAAGGCAACGGCCTTGCCGACATCGCCCCCCACCTGTGGCCCATCGCCCTTTTTTTGGTGGCGTCCCTGGGGATCGGGGTCAAACGTTACCGGCAGACGCTGGATTGATGCGGGATGTCTGGCCGGAGGGACGGGATGAGGTAAGATGTGTGAGTTGACTTACCGGATATCAATGCTTACTTTTGGCGCATGGAGAACGTCATGGAAACCGTACGGCTGTCGTCCAAGGGGCAGTTGGTCATCCCCAAAAAGGTCCGGGAGCGCCTGGGCATCGCGCCTGGGGCCGTACTCGATGTGCGGCTTGATGGCCAGACCCTGGTGTTGACGCCCAGGCGGCGTTCGCCGCAACAGGCGCTTCTGGGGAGCCTGGGAGACTATGCCTTGCTGGAAGAATTGACGCGGGAGCGGACGTATGAGCGGGAAAAGGACGCTGGTCGTTGATTCCTGGGCCATGCTGGCCCTTTTGAAGAACGAGCCGGGCGCCGGAGTGGAGGTCGTGCGGCTGTTTGATGCAGCAGCCGAGGGCCGGGCGTCGCTGCATATGTCCTGGATCAATCTGGGGGAGGTCTATTACATCGTCGCCCGAATGGCCGGGGAGGACGCCGCCGCCATGCGTCTGGAAACGATACGGACCCTGCCGCTTCGGTTGCACGAGGCCGATGCCAGGGCGGTCTTAGGGGCGGCGCGGATCAAGGCCGGACGTCGGCTGGCCTATGCCGACGCCTTTGCCGTGCATCTCGCCCGTGAGATCGACGCCGAACTGGTCACCGGCGACCCGGAGATCCTGGCCCTGACGGATCTTGTCCGGGTATGCGCCCTCACCCGGAAGTGACCGCCGGGCCGCTTCCCGTTTCCTGCCCCCGCAACGAATACAGCTGGCGGACACCCTCCGTCACGCCTTCCGGATGTTGTAGACGCCGCGCCCCTCGGCCAGGGTCAGTTCCGGGTTCGAGGCGGCGAAGATGCGTACCGACGAGTTGCCCACCCGGTTGCCCAGAAGCTTCACCTCGGCCTCGGCCAGCACGTCCTCGGGCGGGGCCGGCCGCAGATAATCCACCCGCAGATCGATCGTGGCCACCCGGTCCTGCACCTCGCAGGAGGCCCAGACCGCCGTGCCGCCGCAGGTGTCGATCAGCGTGGAGATGATGCCGCCGTGCAGGGCCGGACGCCTGGGGTCGCCAATGAATTCCGGGCGGTACGGCAGGCGGATGCGGGCGTAGCCCGGCCGGGCCTCCTCCACCTTCATGCCCAAAAACAGGTCGAAGGGGATCATCTCCTCGATGACCTGCTTGATGTCCTGGATGCTCGTGGTCATGTTTCTTTCTCCGTTTGGAATCTGCCGCGCACCATGCCCGTTTTTTCCGTCGGCTTCCAGCGCCATCGGGGCTGCCGCCCCGCCCGGCGTCGGGGCTGCCGCCCCGAACCCCGCCCGGGGGAAATCATTTCCCCCGGACCCCCTGATATCGCTGGCGTTTTCCGAAAAAGCGGAGCTTTCCCGGAAAACGCCAGCGAAAACCAGGGTGGTACGGTGAACATGCTGTCGCCCGCACGCGGACGCGAAGCGCGACAAAGTTTTGAGGAGGGGGGTCCAGGGGGGAAACTTTTTTGAAAAAAAGTTTCCCCCCTGGCTACCGCATGCCGCGCCGAAAGAACCATCCGGCCAGGGTCAGGGTCACGGCGGCGATGGGCGCAAGCGGCCAGATGGTCTCCAGGACCATGGGAAACGGCATGGCCTTGAGCAGGATGCCCCGGATGGCCACCAGAAAATGGCGCATGGGGTTGGCCAGGGACACGAGTTGCAGGAAGGCGGGCATGGTCTCGATGGGCGTGGCGAAGCCCGAGAGCAGGGTGGCCGGGATCATGAAGGTGAAGGTGCCAAGAATGGCCTGCTGCTGGGTGTTGCACAAGGACGAGATGAAAAGCCCGAACCCCACCACGGAGAGCATAAAAAGAAAGAGCCCCAGGCCCAGGGCCGCCACCGAGCCTGCAAAGGGGATGCGGAAAAAGACGATGGCCACCACCGTGATCAGGCTGCCCTCGACAAGCCCCAGGATCATGGCCGGGATGGTCTTTCCGGCCAGGATCGCGCCGGGGGTGAGCGGCGTGACCAGAAGCTGGTCGTAGGTGCCCAGCTCCCGCTCCCGGGCCACGGACAGGGACGTGACCAAAAGTCCCACGGCCATGCTTAAGAGCCCGATGAGGTTGGGCACCGTGTACCACAGGTATTCCAGGTTGGGGTTGTACCAGTTGCGGGCCACGAGCCGGGCCGGGGGGCCGGGAATTCCCAGGCGGTAGGCCAGGTCGGCATTGAAGGTCTCCACGATGCGGCTGGCGTAGCCCTGCACGATCTGGGCGGTGTTGCTGCGTCTGCCGTCCAGGAGCAGCTCGATCGTGGCCGGGCGGCCCGCCGCCACGTCGCGTGAGAAGGTCTGGTCAAAGACCAGGACGGCCATGGCCCGTTCGGTCTCCAGGGCCGGGGCGATCTCGGGCACGCCATGCAGGAAAAAGACGTTTTGAAAATATGGCGCGCCGGAAAATCGCTGGATCAGTTCCGCCGAGGCCTGGCCGCCGTCCAGGTTCAGCACGGCCAGATCCACGTTTTTGACCTCAAGGGTGGCTGCGAAGGCGAAGATGGTCAACATGAGGATGGGCGGCATGAAAAGCGCGATGCGGCTTTGCTTGTCGCGCAGCACGGCCAGAAGCTCCTTTCGGACCAGGGCCCGTACCCCGCCGAGCATCAGGCGATCCTCCGTCTGGTTTTGGCCAGGGTCAGGGCCAGAAGCACTGCGGCGATGGCCGCCATGCCGCCGATGTTGGGCCACAGAAGCGGCCAGGCGTCGCCCGCCAGAAAAAGGGTCTTCAGGCACGAGACGTAGTACTTGGCCGCGATGACGTGGGTCAGGAGGCGGACAGGCAGGGGCATGCCCGAGGGTTCGAACACGTAGCCCGACAGGAAATAGGCCGGCAAAAATGCGGACAAGATGGCGATCTGCGAGGCCACGAACTGATTTTTGGCCGCCGTGGAGATGAAAAGCCCAAGCGCCAGGGCCGAGATCAGAAACACCGAGGACACGGCCACCAGGGCGAAAGCCGAGCCCCGATAGGGCACGTGAAAGACCGCCAGGGTCAAAAGCAGGCAGATGCAAAGCGCCATGAGCCCCAGGACGAAATAGGGGATGAGCTTGCCGGTTAAAAGCTCCAGGGGGCCGATGGGGGTGGCCAGAAGGGCCTCCATGGTGCCCCGTTCCCATTCCCGGGCCACCACCAGGGCGGTCAGAAGGGCCCCGATCAGGGTCAGGTTGATGGCCATGCCCCCGGGCAGCAGACTGTTTAAGCTTAAAAGCTCCTGGTTGAACCAGGTGCGCGGCGCAACCTCCACCAACTGGGTGAATGGTTGCCCGTTTTGCCCGGCGCGAATCGTCATCCAGGACAGCCAGACGCCCTGGGCGTAGTTTTGCAGGAAGGTGGCCGTGTTGGGTTCGCTGCCGTCGGCGATGACCTGGAAGGGCGCGTCGGCGCTTTTGGCGTCCGCCGCGTCCATCCGGGACAGATCCCGGCCGAAGGTCTGGGGGATGACCACCAGCCCCCGGATGCGGCCCATGGTCATGTCGTCCAGGAATTCCCGGCGGTCCCGGCCCATGTGGACGGAAAAGGAGGTCGTGGCCGTGAACGCGGCGGCCAGGGACCGGGCCTCGGGGGAGCCGTCCTCCAGGGCCAGGCCGATGGACAGGCCGGTGATGTCCAGGTTGGTGGAGTAGCCCGACAGCAGGGTCAAAAAGACGGGCAGGATGAAGCCGATGAGGATGGAGGAGGGATCGCGCAGGATCTGCAGCGATTCCTTGATGGTGATCGCCGCCATCCGGCGCGCCGCCAGGGCCGTCATGCCGCCTTGCCCCCGGCGTCCGGGGCGGACGTGGCGGCGCTTGACCGCTCGTCGTTTTCCACCAGGGTCACGAAGGCGTCCTCCAGGCTCGGGTCGGGCGCCTCC
>Ga0209467_1001080_pt1 | contig 26590 bp, 24 predicted proteins | sample Higcelwee11metaG_FD_187175 | JGI IMG/M metagenome (GOLD analysis project Ga0209467, IMG submission 187175) | Freshwater pond sediment microbial communities from the University of Edinburgh, under environmental carbon perturbations - High... | ecosystem: Environmental > Aquatic > Freshwater >... | reverse complement strand
ATTTTTAGTTTTTCGTATGCTTTTTCTTCGATTTCTTTTTCGGAATATTTCCCTAGTTTAATAGCTGGAATCATGACATTTTTTAAACATGTAAACTCTGAAAGTAAGTAATGAAATTGAAAAACAAAACCGATTTTTTCATTTCGAATAGCCGCTAATTTATCGGTAGATAAACCCGTCATTAATTCGTTATCAATGAATAAATTTCCTTTATATTCGGTATCCATAGTTGACAAGACATATAACAAAGTAGATTTTCCACTGCCCGATTTTCCTACCATGGATAGAAATTCTCCTTTTTGAACTTCAAAAGATATATTTTTCAACACCTGAAATTCAATTGGATCGTAGAAATATTTATCTACATTTTCGGTTTTTAGAATAGTTTGTCGCATAATTTATTTTCTAAAAATAGTAACAGGATCAACTTGTGCCGCTTTTTTGGCCGGAATATAACCTGCGAAAAAAGTAATTATTAATCCAATAAAAACACCTTGTATATATTTAGTAGGTTCATAATCTATAGGAAAATAACCGATATCACCTCCAACATATACTTTTTTCAAAATAGTAATTAAAAAAGTTGCCATAATCATTCCACCAATAACACCTATGATTCCAATAGTTACCGCTTGTGTAACAAATATTCTAATAACATCTTTCCCTTTAAAACCCATAGCTTTTAAAATGGCGATATCATTAATTTTTTGGGAAACCGTCATGTTTAAAATGTTATAAATTCCGAAACCAGCCACTAATAAAATAGTTAAGGAAACAAATGTGATAATGATTTTTCGCATTTTATTGGCTGCCATATAACTTTCGTTTGCTTCTTTCCAACCTTCAGCTTTATAACCTGTTAAATTAGATAGTTTTTCAGCTATTGTTTTTGCGTTTTCAGGATCAGAAATATTAACATTTATATCTGTAATATAAGAAGCGCCTTCTTTCAGTAATTGTTGTGAACTGGCTAAATTTATATAAGAGTTTGATTTGTCAACTTTTGAATTATTGGTTTTAAAAACCCCGATGACTTTATACGTTTTATTTACACTTTTTGAAGATGTTAAGTTGATATTATCGCCCACTGTTGCATTCATTTTTTCGGCAATTCCGCTTCCAATAATGATTCCGTTTGGATTAGATTTTAATAAGTCAAAATTACCTTCAGCCATAAATGATTTGATGTTGTACATCACATTCGCTTCTTCAGGTTTGATCCCAACTGCTAATCCTGAAATTTGCGATTTACCATTATTATAAAAAACATTTACGTTTACCTGTGGTGTGACTACTGTAACTTCGGGTTGTTTTAAAATAGTTTCAGAAATTAATTTCGGATTGATAATTGTATTGTTTGAGGGAACAATTTTTGGATTAATAATCAAGTATTTGTCTTTTGAATTTTTAACCAAAACTTTGCTTATTTCATCGTCTTTATACACCCGAATGTGAGAGGTTGTTTTAAAAATACTGGCGCTAGAACTTTTATCAAATCCAACCAACATACTATTCATAAAAATATAAATAGACATTCCTAAAACTACACCAGCCGCCGCAACAGCAGTTAATTTTTTGTTGGAAATAATATACGTTTTTGCTATTTCGGTATTGATGTTCATAGCTTAAGGTTTTAAGGGCAATAAAACATCTTCTTTAGTAATTCCTTCTAAAACTTCAACAAATTCTGTAGAAACTATTCCTGTTTTTACGATAACTGCTTCGTCTTTTCCTTTTACCATTACTTTGTTTCCAAAACCAAGAAAATTTCTTGGAATTAATAGTGCATTTTTCTTTTCACCTACTAAAATGTTTGCTTCTAATTGTGTTCCATAAAGCGAAGTATTCAATGGTTTGTCAAAAATTACTTTACAAATAAACGATTGTGTTTGCTCATCAAAAGCGGCTAATATTTCACTGATTTTTGCATTGTACACTTCGTTTTTATTGGTGTTTAATTGAACAAAAACAGTTTGACCAATTTTTACTTTTCCTATACTATTTTCATCTACATTTAAAACACCTTCAACCCTATTCTCATCTGCAATTACAGCAATTACATCTCCTTTTTTTACATAATCACCTGAAAATTTCAGCTTTTTAATAATTGTCCCTTTTTGTGGAACAACTAATTTATTGTACCCTAAAACCACTTGATTATTTTTCAATTGATTCTCGGTGTTGATGTAATTTTGTTTGGATTGCTGTAAGACTTGTTGATACTGTTTTTTCAAAGCATTCAATTGCGACAATGAATTTTCTGCAGTTAATAGCATGTTTTCATATTCAACTTTGGCAATACTTTGCGAATTGAACAATCTTTTGTAGCGTTCGGCTTGTGTTTTATCTTGCTGATATTTGCTTTCTGCAAACTTTATATTTTGCTGTAATTGTTGCAAAGCCGGAGCATTATCCGTTAAGTTCTCTTTGGAAATAACCACTAAATCTCTAGCTGAAGCCGTATTGTTTTCATTGGTTTTATTGTCAATTGAAGCAATAATTTGGTTTTCAGTTACTTTATTCCCTACATCAAAAGTTGCATTTACTAAAATCCCGTCAGTTTGAGCTGTTAGATTGTAGGAATTGTCCCATTCTAAATCGCCTGAAGCAAAAGCAAGTTCTTTAATATCTTGTACAACAGGCTTTCCTTCATCTTTTGTTCCACATGAAAACAAAGTAGAAATTGTTAGTAAAATAAGAATGCTGTTTTTCATTTTAAATTTTTTTACTTGTTGTTTATCACAATTTTATTTTTTGAGAAACCTATATTTGCCAAAGCATTTACCAAGTTTATTTCGCTGATTAACAAATCGTTTTGCGAAATTAATAGTTTGTCTAACGGTAAAATTTGTTCTTGATATTGATTGAAATTTTTTTCAAAAGTGTCTTTTTTTAGCACATATATTTTTTTGAAATTTTTGTATTGCTCAATCGCTTTTTCGTACACAATTTCCAATTGTTTATTCGCAAATTCATTTTCTTTTTCGGCATGTTCTGTATTATTTTTCAATTGATTTAATTGAATTTTTTTATTGTAAACAGTGGCTAATTTTTGCACGTTTGTTGGAAAATCCCAAGTAATTTTTAAACCAACATAGTTGAAATTAACCCAGTTAGAATTTGCATCAAAATAGTTTTTATTACTTAGATTTTGCCAGTTAAAAGAAGAAATAAACGACAAAACGGGCAATTGTTGTAAACGGACAATTTTTAAATCTTGTTGCATCATTTGGTATTGTAACTTGTAGTTTTCGCTTTTAAAATTAGAGTTGGTTAAAATCAATTCTTCAATATTTTCATAATTGGAAAGGTTTTCCGTTAACTTTAAATCTAATTCATTTTCAAAGAAAAGGGCTAAACTTTGTTTTTGTATCTTTTCATTTAAAACTAGTTGTGATAATTTATCTTGTAACGTAATTAAATTAGCTTCTGTTTCATTTACATCTTGTTTTCTTATAATTCCCTCGTTGAATTTGTTTTGATTGATTAAAACTAAATTTTCCGCAATTTTGATGTTTTCTGCTAGAATTTTTTTCTGTGCATCAAATGAAAGCAAGTTAAAATACACACTATTAATTTGATTATAAATGTTTTGTTCGTTGAGTTTGTTTTGATTTTCAACTAATTGTTCGTTGATTTTTGCGCTTTTAATCTGGGCAATACTTCCAAAATTTAAAATATCAAATTGTGGTTGCACTGAAAAAGTGCTGGTATATTGTTGTCCCATAGTGACTTCTTTGAAAGTTCCATCGGGTAATCCAAAGATTGGTCCAGGTAAAAAACTCACTTGTTGTTCAAAATTATTTAAAGTTTGAGCAGTTGCTGGAATTCTTGGATTTAATACATTTCCAATAGCCGTTTTTTTAGTCAAACTGGCTAATTGTGTTTGCAGTGACGCATTGCGCAAAGCATAATTTTTTTCTTTAGAAAGTTGTAGCACCTCGGGTAAAGAATGAACTACTTTTTCTTCTTGGGAAAAACTATTAAATCCGCAAAAAACCATAAAGAATATTAAAATCTCTTCATGTGTTAGTTTGTGAATATTTACTAACTTTTTCATAAAAAAATTATTTAATCAACAATAAATTAGTGTTTTCAATTCCGTTTACCCAATGTTTTACTTTTGGTTCAATCATGACAAAATCCCCAGAAAACAAGGTGTTTTTGTTTCCTTTTTCATCTTCATAAATTGCATTTCCAATAACACAAATTAAAAAAGCAGGAACATTTGTGATGTGTTCTTTAAGTTGTTCGCCTTTTAAAATTTGCAATGAAATTACTTTTCCTTCATTTGCAGGAAAAAGCACATTAGTTTGAACGGCAGTGCTATTGTTGTGTGTGTCTTTTAAGTTCATTTTGTTTGAATTTTTGCTTTTTAACCATGAATTTTATGCTTTGTGTTTTAAAAGCAAGAGTAAATTTTCAATGTTTTTTTCACCTTCTTTTTCAATATCAAATTCAAATCCTGAAAGTTTCCATTTTAACATTTGAAAGCGGAAGGAGCCAAGAATAATTGGCAATAAATCTTCTGTTGGAATTTCTTTGGTAAATTCATTATTTTGTTTTCCTTGCGCTAAAATATTAGCCAATATTTGCATTTTATTTTGCATTAATTGCAGAACAATTCTCTTAATCTCTTCAGATTCATCTAATAAACCTTCAGATAAAACAGCAACAACAAAGTGCGGATTTCTCTTAAAATAATTAAACTGGCTTGCAAAAACTGCTTTAAAATTTTCTTTCGCAGAATTTTGTGGTTTTATTTGTGCGTTTAATCGCTTGCTCATATTTTGTTTTAGTAGCGATAATAAAGCAACTAAGATTTCTTCTTTTGATTTGAAATGTCTGTAAATAGCACTTTCTGAAAAATTCATTTCTGATGCAACCGTTTTTGTTGTTAATCCTTTGATGCCTTTTTCAATAAGTATTTTCCCCGAAACCTCAATAATTTCAAGTTGTCTGTTCGATATGTCGTTTGTTGTTATCATAAGTTAGTGAATATTCACACAGCAAAGATATGCAAATATTATACACGAAGTCAAAACAATAAAAATAAAAAATAATTAACTCAACCAGTTTACCAACATTACCGCAGGAATAAAGTAAATTACGATAGTTCTCGCACCATCGTAATCTTTCGCTAATCGTTGTCCAAACAAAAGAAATAATAAAGTAACACAAGATAAAATGGCGCCATAAAAGCCTAACCCTTTTATTACCACATCTTGCATGATGTTTTGAATGATACCCGAAACACATAAAACACCTGAAACAATTTCTAAAAGTAATACAATTCCTAAAGCGAAAGGAACTTGTTTCGCTAAAATGGTATTGGCAAAATGACCATTTAACCATTCGACATTACCTTTCCAGTCTTTAATTTTATCATATCCAGATTGTAAAAAGGTAATTGCTAAAAAAGCCAAAACTAATAGTGGAGCTACTTGTGTCATAATTATGCGTTTTTGTGGATTAATCGAGTTAATTTTATAGATAAATCGGTTAGGATGATTTTGCTATTTCCGTTTCTTTCAATGTGGTAAATAGCATCTTCTAATTCTTTGTAAATATCTGTAATATTTGCACCATTTACAAACGGAGCAAATTTTTCTAATTCAAATTTAGGCACTTTTGTTTCTAAAAACACCAAATCATTTGCTTTGTAATTCAGTAATAAAGCTTGTCTGAAAAAGTGAATACAATAATGTAAAAATTGTTTTTGCGTTTCTCTTCCAGTGGATGCAATGTTTTCGCTCCAAGCAATTAAATCGTTAATTGCAGCAGCATTTCCTTTGGCACGAAAAGCACTTCTCACCCATTCTACAAACCATTCGTCAAAAGGATATTCATCATCCTCTTTTCGTAAAATATGTAAGGCTTTGTTATAATTTCCTTCGCTTTGATGCGCAATTTTTTTAGCAATAGTTGGCTCACAATTTTCACGTGAAACCAAAGCTTCTGCAATTACACTTTCGCTAAAACCAATAAAATCAATTACTTGACAGCGCGAAAGAATCGTTTGCAACATATCGCTGGTGCTTTCGGTAATCAGAATAAAAACGGTTTTAGCTGGTGGTTCTTCTAATAATTTCAATAATTTATTTGCCGAAGGACCATTCATTTTATCCGCCATCCAAATGATCATTACTTTGTAACCACCTTCATAAGCTTTTAATGATAATTTTTTATTGATTTCAGTAGCTTCATCAACACCAATTAACCCCTGTTTGTTTTGAATTCCAAGGTTTTTCAACCAATCAAACAAACTTCCGTAAGGCGATTCGGTTAAAAATTGACGCCATTCTACCATGAAATTATCACTAACCGCATGACTTTTAACAGAATCAGTTCCTGCAACTGGAAAAACAAAATGCAAATCGGGATGCGAAAAATGTTCGAATTTTAGGTTACAAGCCGTATTTTCACCGACGTTTTCTCCACCTACATTGCCACACAAAATATATTGTGCATACGCAATCGCCATAGGAAGTGTTCCACAACCTTCGGGACCCACAAACAACTGAGCGTGCGGAATTCTTCCGGCTTCGGCACTCTTAGTTAAGTGATTTTTAATATGTTCTTGTCCTAAAATATCTTTGAAAAGCATAGAACAAACCTAATCAAAAATTACCAAAATTGGTAGAAAAGAAATCAAAAAATTGGTTTTGCAAGATTTAAAAAAAACACAAAATATGATATTTGTTATAAAGATTTAAAATACAATAATTTATATTTGCAATCATTCGAATTAAAAAAGCAATAAATGAAAACACTCAACGACTTCAATTTCAATAATAAAAAAGCAATTATCCGAGTAGACTTCAACGTACCTTTAGATGAAAATTTTAAGGTTACCGATGCTACAAGAATCGATGCAGCAAAGCCTACAATTGACAAAATATTGAAAGATGGCGGAAGTGTAATTTTAATGAGTCACTTAGGAAGGCCAAAAGGTATTGAAGTAAAATATTCGTTACAACATATCGTTGCAAAAACGGAAGAAATTTTAGGTCAAAAAGTACACTTTGCTTCAGATTGTATTGGAGAAATTGCTGAAAATGCAGCAAAAAATCTACAACCAGGCGAAATTTTATTATTAGAAAACTTACGTTTTTATGCTGAAGAAGAAAAAGGAGATGTGGAATTTTCTAAAAAATTAGCTTCTTTAGGTGATATTTATGTGAACGATGCTTTTGGAACCGCTCATAGAGCACATGCTTCCACAACCATTATTGCTCAATTTTTTCAAGATGCAAAATGCTTCGGCTATTTGTTAGCAAAAGAAATTGAAAGTATCGAAAAAGTATTAAAAAATTCAGAAAAACCAGTTGTTGCGATTTTAGGAGGAAGTAAAGTTTCTTCGAAAATTACGGTGATTGAAAATATTTTAGATAAAGTAAACCACATGATTATTGGTGGTGGAATGACGTTTACTTTCGTGAAAGCTTTGGGAGGAAAAATCGGGAATTCAATTTGTGAAGATGATAAATTAGAATTGGCCATCGAAATTTTAAAACAAGCCAAAGAAAAAGGTGTTCAGATTCATATTCCAGTTGATGTTGTTGCTGCAGATGCTTTTTCAAATGATGCCAATACACAAATTGTAGATGTAAATCATATTCCTGACGGATGGCAAGGTTTAGATGCTGGACCAAAATCCTTAGCCATTTTTAGACAAATAATTTTAGATTCAAAAACCATTTTATGGAACGGTCCTTTGGGTGTTTTTGAAATGGAAAACTTCTCAAAAGGAACAATTTCTTTAGGCGAATATATTGCAGAATCAACTGCAAATCGAGCTTTTTCACTTGTAGGTGGTGGCGATAGCGTTGCTGCTGTAAAACAATTTGGATTAGAGCCAAAGATGAGTTACGTTTCTACCGGTGGTGGAGCGATGTTAGAAATGTTAGAAGGCAGAACCTTACCTGGAATTGCAGCTATTTTAGAATAATTACACAATAAAAACCTGATAATTAAGTTATTAGTTTTTAATGCGCCCCAAAAAACAAAAACAGAATGAAAAAATTAATTTTTATATCACTTTTAGTCTCGTCAGTTGGCTTTGCTCAAGAAAGTTTAGAGCAAAACACATTGACGTTACCAAAGTTATCGTATTTAGATTCACTAAAAAACACGTTTGTCAATCACTCAACTAGTAATTGTATTGACGAAAGATGGATGGCGGAACTAACAAATACTGAATTGTCTGAAAATATGTTTTCTGATATTTCAAGTCTTAATATTGATTCTGAAGTTAGTTATGATTTATCATCAGAAGTATTAAAAAAACGATTGGCAAAAATGGATGCAAAGTCGCCTTTTAATATTGAATATAATCCAGCTTTAGAAAACACAATTAAGTCTTTTTTAAAGAATAGAACCAAAGCTTTTGAGCGATTAATGGCGGTTTCCGAATATTATTTTCCAATGTTTGAAGAGCATTTAGCCAAATACAATATTCCGTTAGAATTAAAATATTTAGCTATTGTCGAATCGGCTTTAAACCCTAAAGCAAAATCAAGAGTTGGCGCTTCTGGACTTTGGCAATTTATGTACCCAACAGGAAAACAATATAACTTAGAAGTAAATTCTTATGTTGATGAACGCCATGATCCATTAAAAGCAACAGAAGCTGCTTGCCAATATTTGTCACATTTATATGAAATTTTTGGCGATTGGAGTTTGGTTTTAGCTTCTTACAATGCTGGACCTGGAAACGTTTCAAAAGCGATTCGCCGTTCTGGTGGAAGCCAAAATTATTGGAATATTCGCAAATTTCTTCCACGTGAAACAGCAAACTATGTTCCAGCTTTTTTAGCCACAATGTACATTTACGAATTCAAAAAAGAACACGGAATTCTTCCAAAAAAAGCGACTTTAACGTATTTTGAAACCGATACTATTATGGTGAAAAAACAAATGTCGTTCAAACATATTTCGGAATTATTGGATATTCCAGTGGAACAAATTGAATTTTTAAATCCGATTTATAAATTAAAAGTAATTCCGTTTGAAGAAGATAAAGCGCATTATTTGCGTTTACCAAAAAACAAAATGGGACTTTTTGTTTCAAATGAAGAAAAAGTATATGCTTATTTGAATTACTTGGAAACATTTAAAGAAAAAACAAAATCAGAATATATTGCATCGACTTCAAAAGATTCCATTGGCACAGGTGCAGATTCGACTTCAACGGCTGTAAGTAAACCTAAATTTGAACGAAAAACACAATTTCACACTATAAAAAGTGGTGAGAGTTTAGGAAAAATTGCTGATAAGTATAATGTTTCCATAACTGAACTAAAAAAGTGGAATAGCATAAAAGGAAATACCATTCAGGCAGGAAAAAAATTAAAAATTTATTCTGATAAAAAAATAACTGAAAATTCAGAGCAAAAAACCAGTAAAAATGGTACTTATACGGTTAAAAATGGTGATTCATTATTTTCAATTTCAAAACAATTTCCCGGAGTTTCTATTGAAGATTTAAAAAAATGGAACGATATTAGCGGTGATAATATTCAACCAGGAATGAAATTAAAAATTAACGGATAAACCCCTTTTTTCAATGAAACAATTAGCAATTCTATTTTTTATCACTTTTTCACTTTTTTCTTGTAAAGAAAACAAAGAAGAAGCGCAAGCCGTTTTATCAGAATCAAACGGAAAAATTAATAATGTTTCCATTATAATTGACGATAATTTATGGAATGGTGAAATTGGCGATAGCATCAGAAAAAAATTCGCAGCACCAGTTGATGGATTGCCTCAAGAAGAACCATTGTTTACTTTAAACCAGTATCCAACCAAGGTTTTTGAAGGGTTTGTTAGAAAAAGCCGTAACATCATTATCGTAAAAAAAGATACTAAAACAGGTTTTTCATCGAACAATAATGTATATGCAAAGCCTCAAAATGTATTTCTAGTTTCTGGAAAAACAACAGAAGATGTTTTAAAGGTTTTAGAAGAAAAATCAGCCGAAATTATTAAAACCGTTAAATCAGCCGAAATCATAGAGAATCAACTTCGAATGAAAAAATCATTAGTTTCAGACGACAAGGTTCAAAAAATGTTTGGTGTAAGTTTAGAAATCGGATTCGGATTCAAATATGATATGGTGAAAGACAATTTTATTTGGTTAAGAAAAGAGTTTTCATCAGGTTATAATAGTATTTTGATTTATCAAGTTCCAATTGAAAAAGTTGAAAAAGACACTAACATTATTGCTAATATTACTGCAATGCGTGATGAAATTGGAAAAGCAAATATTCACGGAACACTTCCTAACACTTGGATGATTACCGAAGCAGCTTATGCGCCTTATTTGTTTGATGTAACCGTTGCAGGTAAAAAAACCTATTTAACAAAAGGAACTTGGGAATTAAAAAACGATTTCATGGCCGGACCTTTTGTGAATTACGCTATCAAAGACACTAAAAACAACCGCTATTTAATTTTGGAAGGATTCACTTATAATCCGTCAAAATCAAAACGAGATTTAGTTTTTGAATTGGAAGCGATAATTCAGTCGGTTAAATTTTTAAAATAATATAAAGTTCCCTTGATTGGGAACTTCTTTTTTATAATGAAAATAACATTCGAAATAAAGCGATTTAACGAACTTTCTACCACCGAACTATATTCTTTTCTGCAACTTCGCTCAGAAGTGTTTGTAGTGGAGCAAAATTGCGTTTATCAAGATATTGATGGCAAAGACGAGAAAGCGCTTCACGTTTTAGGCTATTACAATGGCGATTTGGCTGCATATTCTCGTTTGTTTAACAAAGGCTATTATTTTGAGGAAACTTCGATAGGAAGAGTTGTGGTGAGCCCAAAATACCGCGATAAAAAAATTGGACACGATTTAATGCGAGTTTCTATTGAAGCAATTAAAGAAAATTTCAATGAAACTGCAATTACGATTTCGGCTCAAGAATATCTAAAAAAATTCTACGAATCACACGGATTTATCCAAACCAGTGAAATGTATTTGGAGGATGATATTCCGCATATTCAGATGAAGCGTTCTTAGTTTACAGTCTCAGCAGAACCGCCTGTAACACAGATTAAAGGTATTTACAGCCAAATGCGAACTAAGAAAGTCCAAGTTCACAAATCTAGTTTTACTGCGACTGAAAACTGCGACTGAAAACTTTTTTAGAGCTTATAACTAACCGTTAACATTACAATTCTTGGTAATGTGTAAGTAGTGGAACTCGAAATCATAAAATCAGAGAAAGAGTTGTTGATTTTAGTACCATTGTTCAAGTAATTCTGTGCCGAAAGTTCAAATCGAAATGGATTGTTTTTCTTTTGATAACTCAAATACGCATTGGCAATTCTAAAATCGGTTGCGATGTTGTTACTGTTTTCGTTAAAGGTTATTTCGTAATCGGTTTTAAAATTAAAATGTTTCCAAAAATCGATATCAAAATCAAAACCCAATCTATCTGATGTTAGCGATGAATTGGTTAATCCTGAAAATTGACTAAACGTTTTGTTATAACTAACACTCGCACTTGGCCATTTTTTATTAGCAGTTCGTAGCTTAATTCCTATGCTTTGATTGTTTCTGTCGTTTGTAATAGTTTGGTTGTTTACGGTTTGAACATAGTTGAACCAAGATAAATTAGCATTTAAACCCAATCTAAATTTATGGATTTTTTTATCAATATTTCCATACACACGATAAGTTGTTTCTGGATTATCGGTAATGGTTGGCGTTGTAAATTGATTAATTCCATCTAAACCAATTTCATTACGAATCGTTCTTACCTTTTTGGTAAAACTTGCATTAACAAATAGCATTAAACCGCGATACATACTGGTTTTTGTGTAATTCAAAGTTGCGTTGTGAAATCGTTCGTTTCGCAATAACGCATTTCCTCTAAAAACAGAATTATAACTTTGTAGCGTATAGCGCTCTAACAAACGATTCGCTTCTGGAAATTCATTCACCAAACGATAATTGAATTTCAAATTTTCCGATTGATTGAATTCGTATTCGCTTAACCAACTTGGTTGTAAAAATGTGTTGTTTAAAGTGTAATCTGCTGCAATTTGTTCGGTTTTCAAATGAAAATAATGCGCATAAATTGCAGGTTTGTTCACCCATTTTCCAATTTTGAACTTATATTCTAAACCCAAATATAAATCATTTAATAAATAATCCATGTCGTTCCCAAAACCTTCTTTAGCAAAATCATTAATAGTACCATCGGTTAGGTACTGTTTTTCGGTAATTTGAAGTTGTGTAGTTCCTAAATTATTTCCAATATTGGTATACAAATGATTGTAATTGTTGATAATCCAATAATGTTTAAAAAGCACATCAACACTACTGTTTTTTACTTTTTTTACTTGCTGAATGTTGTAAAACGAATCATTTTCTAACGGAATTAAACCTGTTAAGAATTCGGTATCGGTTAACCAAGTATTGATGGGTTTTTGGTCGTCATAACTTTGATTGATGACCAAAGTGGTCGTATGTTTCGAATTTACTTGCTTATGCCATTCTAAAAATTGTTTGATTTGAACATTATCAGCAGAATTTAACGTTTCAAACGAAGATTGTTGTCCATCGAGTCTTGAATTTAAAATCGAATTCATATCATTAGCACTCGATTGAAATTGTCCGTTGTAAAACCATTTCTCCTTTGTGTTGGGTGTATAATTTAGTTTTACGTTTCCAATGCCTAAAATCGATTTATTTTCACCTTTATTGATGCGTTCTTCTGAAGTGGCTGTTGTGTTTTGAAGATATTCGATATTGCTTTCGGTTAAAGTGCTGGTAAAAAGTTTGGAAAAAACAGCAAAACCTTCCACATCTAATTTAGAATTGATTTCTTGGCGAAAGTTCAAAGCGCTAAATTGCGATTTATTTTCTATTACATCGGTGTTATCGCTTGCAAACGAATACAAATCAGTCAATTGTTTTCTTCCCGAAATAAAAGTACTGGCACCACCTTGAAAGCGCATCATGTCTTGAAATGAAAAAGTGCGTTTACCAATGTTGTTAATATCACCAATAAAACTTACGTTTGTTTTTGGTGCATAATAAAACAAAGCAGCGTGACCCAAATAAAATCCGTTGTCGTTTGCAACTTCAACGCCTGCATCGACATCGCCAAAAATGAATTTCTTTTTGTCTTCTTTCAGTTTGATGTTCATCGCCAAGTCTTCAGAATCAGAAACTTGTTTAAGAAAACCTACTTCGTTAAAGTTGTCAATTACTTCTACTTTATCAACTGCATCTGCTGGAATATTTTCTACGCCTAATTTAGTGCCACCGCCAAAAAACGATTTATTTTCTACTAAAAACTTGGTTACTTTTTTGCCTTGAACCGTTACGCCACCGTTTTTATCTACTTCAACACCAGGTAGTTTTTCTAATTGTTCTTTGAGTTTTCGTTCGTTGCCGTTGGTAAAAGCTTTTACATCATAAATTAAAGTGTCTTTTTTAACAACAACGGGTTTATAATCATATGTGATGACTATTTCCTTGAGTTCTTGTCCTGTTTCTTTAAGTTTAAAATGGTGTTCTTTTTGCGAAAAATTAGCAGGAAGATTTAAAATTTCTTCTGTAAAACCAAGATAAGAAACCCTTACTTCATAAGAAACTTCTTTTTCTAATTCTAATTTATAACGCCCCAAATGATCTGCAATAGCAAATTTTAACCCTTGCTTTTCAACTAAAGGTTTAGCAATTACATTAGCATTTTGTAAAGGGTTTCCAAGAGAATCTTTCACTGTGCCAGTTAAGGTTTGGGAAAATGTGAATAAAGGAAAAAGTAGGAGAAGAATTAGATATTTTGGCATTTAAAAAAATAAAGTAAATTTTGTACTATTTTGATCTTAGATTTGTCATTATTTTTTGAAGAATAATTTCAAACTCACTTTCTGATATATACTTTACATCAGGTAAACTTATTTTATCAAGACCATTGTAGTCAAAATTAATTTTAGAAGCAGTATAATACAATTTATTTCTCTGTAATTCTAAAATTAATCCAGGTAGATTACCATATTCTCTTGGTCCAGTTGAATATGGTATTTCAGGGCAATACCAAGCCGTCACTTCAGCTTTTCCTTTTTTCCAGGTAGCTTTGTAACATAAATAATTATTAATTTTTTTAGTTTCATTTTCAAGCTTCCATTCAACGGTATTATAATTTAAAATTACATTATAATTGTTACCACTAGCATCTACGTTTTGAAAAAGATTTTGTTTTTTAAAATTTCTTAGATATTGTTCTTTTTCACCTGACAAAATTCTTGCTAGCTTTTCTCCGGATGTTTCATTTTCATTTGGTAAAGCTGATACAGATCTAAATAACGATGTTGAATCATCTATTAACAGTTCAAATTTCAAGGTGTTGATTTTGTCTTCGATTCCTTTTGTATAACTTGAAATGTCAACTTTTCTATCTGGATCAGGTGTTAAAAACTCTCCAACAAAGGACACATCATATTCTATTTTGACTCTGTTTTGAGAAAAAATAAATAATGAACTAGATAATAATATTAATATTAATTTATTTTTCATTTATGTAAAATATTTAATCTAAAGATTATCGTAATTACGATAATCTTTAGAAAGATAAATTTATGGCATAAAAGCCATACATAAGTTATAACCAATCTCTGCTGCTGCGGTAATTTGAGCTGGAGTCCCTCCATTTTGTTCTACTGCATCAGCCATTGCAAACCCAACAAAAACACAAGGATGTAATTTTAAAGCATCAGCATTTTCTGTTATTGCCACTTCTTTTTTTGCTTCTTCAACTTTTTTCGTAGGTTCGCCAGCTTTGTTGTTTGCCATTCCAGCAAAAGAAAATGCTACAAGTGCTACTGCACTAAAAATCATTTTTTTCATTTTGTTTAAATTTTAAAATTAATAGTTTATTTTGGATATCCAAATCAAATTTTAATATTTAAAAATGAACTTCAAAATGGCAACTATTACATTTAACAAAATGTATTATAAAACCATACATGTTGATATGGTTAAACATAACCTCTGCGTTTAGCTTCTCTTAAAATGCTGGTATTACTATCTTTTATTTCTAAAGTTTCTTTGATTTTTACAATACGTTTTTGAATAGCAACCTCAGACAAAGACAATGCATTTGCAATTTCTTTTATTTTGTATCCCAAGGCTAATAACTCTACAATTTTTCTGTTTTGTTCTTGAGCAAAGGTTTGATGTTTCCATATTTCATTAATTTTTTCAGTAACGTGTAGGCTTTTAAATTTTTTGCCTTGCACTACTTCTTGAATAACTTTTATATAATCCTCAACACTTAAATCGCTTTTTAAAGTTAAGGCATCTGGTTTTATTTTTTGATCAATTTCAAATAAAGTAAAATCTTCTAATATGCCTGTGTTAATTATGGTTTTACAAGACGGCATAACCTTTTTAAGGTATGTGCATAAATCACCACCATTATTGATTTCTTCTTCAGTATAGGAAGGCATGATATAATCAATAATAGCAAGATCAAATGTTTTATTAATTGCTACACGATGTTTTATAGTTTGAATAGCATTTTCACAATTTAGACTTTTTGTGATTTCAAGATTTTTGACATCTTCAAAGGCATAAGAAACAATACTTTTTAGTGATTCTATGTATCCAGTATGGTCGTCAACAATTAAAATATTCATGATTTTGGCTTTACAAATACAATGTAAAGTAATTAAAAATATAATAACGTTGATTTGACGTTTTAAATTTTAACAAAAAGTATGGTTTTTTTATACTTTTTGTTAAATCATAAACATTATTTCTTCTTAACAGGAGGTTCATTTTTGGTAATCAAAAGCTCCACTCTTCTGTCTAAAGCGCTTCCTTGTTTTAACGATTGTGTGTTGCCATAACCCTTAAAAGTCATTCGGGTTTTGCTAATTTGTTTCATTAAGAAATAGTTGTAAACACGCTTGGCTCTGTTGGTTGAAAGTTCACGTTTTTTGGTATCTCTATCAACGGCTTCTTTTTGAAAAGTGGGTGTACAACAAACATGTCCTTGAATTTCAAATTGAATGTTTCTATTCTTTTGTAATTGAATGGCAATTTTATCCAATTCTTTTTTAGCTTGATAAGTTAATTTACTACTACCACGTTCAAAAAGTACTTTATCAAGGTAAATTCTATCGCCAACAATGACATCTTTTCTAACCGAACTATAAACGCCTGGAATTTTTAAATCTTCAATTACAATGGGTTTAAAATTTACCACTACATCAACTCTTCGGTTTTTAGAGCGCGCTTCTGGAATATTGGTTTGCATATCCTCATCGAGCATAATTCTGCCTTTGCCTTCAAGCGTAATGATAATTTTGCTTTTGATACCTCGTTCAACCAATTTGTTTTTAACGGTATTTGCTCTATTGGTCGATAAAATATAATTATATTCGTCTTTGCCTCTATCATCGCAATAGCCAAAAATTTGAACTGAAGCAATGCGAGAAGTATCTATTTTGCTCACAAACGCAACAACTGCATCAGCTTGTTCATTTTTTAAATTTGATTTATCAAATTCAAAAAATATCGAGTGTACTTCTTCCTCTTCTTGGGCAAATGAAAAACAAGAAAAAGCTACAAATAGTATAGTAAGAAAGCGATTCATGTTATTTTTTTAAAATAGATTTATATTGTGATGTATTGTTTAAAAGCGCAATAGCTTTTTCGATTTCGGTATTGTTTTTTGTATAGAAAGTATATAATCCTTCGCGATATTGATAGCGAATGATCAATTCTTCCTGCAATAATTTCTTAATTTGATCTTTGTTTTTGTCCAAAGCCAAATCTTGGTTTCTTTCTAATGCCAATTCCAATTGTTTGTATTCAGCAGCAATTTCAGTGTCAATTTTCTCCTTTTTTGCGCTTTCTAAAACGTTTTTCAACGCTTTGTTGGTTTCGGTATCCAAACTGATTTTTTCTTGTTTTAAATAGGTTTTAAAATTTGCAAAATCTGTATCAGAAACAGTAGGAATTCCGGTTTGTGTTGGATTTTTGTAATACAATTGCGTTGCAAAATTAAAAACAGCGTCTTTTTTTACCACAGCATCAGTAATATTAGCTGTTTTAGACTCTTCAATTTCTACATCTGGCAACACGCCTCCACCATCATAAACGGTTCTTCCGGCTTTAGTTTTAAATGAATTGAATTCGGTTTGATTTTTCTTAATCGCTTTTCCGTTTTCGTCTTTTTTAGAATAATCTAAGGCTTGAATACATCTTCCAGAAGGAGTATAATATCTTGAAATAGTAACTTTAACTTGAGTTCCATACGATAAATCCAAAGGTCTTTGTACCAATCCTTTTCCAAAACTTCTACTACCAAGAACAACTCCTCTATCTAAATCCTGAATTGCACCTGCCACAATTTCAGAAGCCGAAGCACTTTTTCCATCTACAATAACAGCTAATGGAATTTCTAAATCGATAGGTTCATTTTTAGTTTTATACACATGATTGTGTTTCGGATTTTTAGATTTTGTGGTTACAATAAGTTCGTCTTTAGCTACAAATAAGTTGCAAATATTTACGGCTTCGTGCAATAAACCACCTGGATTTCCTCTTAAATCTAATATGATTTTTGTAGCACCTTGCTTTTTTAAGTCAAGTAAGGCTGCTTTTGTTTCAGCACTTGCTTTTTCGGTAAATTTTGACAAAACAATATAACCTACATTATCTTTTAAAAGCGCATAAAAAGGAACGGCTTTGATTTCAACTTCATCTAAAATAATTGTGGCTGTTTGTGATTTTCCTTGTCGAATGTATTGCACAACAACAGCTGTGTTTTTTGCTCCTTTTAGCAATTGCGAAGCGTCTTCGGTGTATTCTTTTAAGTTTACATCGCCAATTTGCGTAATTTCATCACCGGCTTTTAAACCCGCTTTATCCGCCGGAAATCCTTTGTAAATTTCCTTTAAATATACTTTTCCGTCTTTGCGTTGTACCATAGCACCAATTCCGGTGTATTCGCCCGTGTTGTTAATTTTGAATTTTAAAACGTCTTGTTCGTTAAAAAAAACAGTATACGGATCCAATTCTTTCAACATGCCTTTTATGGCAACATCCATCATTTCACCTGGATTGGTTTCATCTACATAGTTTTGATTCACCGTTTTGAAAACACCATTAAAAATTTCGATTTGTTTGGCAATTTCAAAAAAGTCGTTTTTAAAACTCACTCCGATAAAAAGAAAAGTTAAGGCTACAACAGGGATAATTATTTTTCTTTTGAAATAACGCTTCATGGATTGACGTGTTGATTGATACTATTTTACGAAAGTAAATAATATTGAGCAAAAATTAAACCATTGTGGTGATTTACTTTTTAATTTCGTTGAATTTTTGAAAAAGTTGGATGGTTTTTTCCTCGATTTCTTGATACGAAAGTCGTTCTTTGGTCTGATAGAAAAACATAAAAGCATACGGCTTTTCTAAATTATCAATCAAAAGATGCTTGTTTAAACGATAGGTTTCGCGCAAAACACGTTTGAAATAATTTCGGTCAACGGCTTTTTTGAAATATTTTTTTGATACTGAAACCCCCATTTTCATCAGTTCAGCATTGGGTTCTTTGTTTTCAACATATACCAAACGCAGCGGGAATTTCGAAATCGAATTTCCTTCTGAAAAAAGCAAATCGATAGTGGTTTTGCTTTTTAATTTTTCTTTTTTGGGATATGTGAATTGCATAGCGCAAAGGTATAAAAAAAGCCTCTTCAAATAATGAAGAAGCTTTTTCTATCGCAAAATTCATTTTTTTACACTTCAGAAAGCGACGCATTGCTTATAACTAAATTTTCCTGAATGTGTGGAGGAACTAATTGATAATTACTAAATTCTAATTTGAATTTTGCTTTTCCTTGTGTTAACGAACGAAGGGAAGAACCATAATCTTTTAGTTCTGCTAAAGGTACTTCTGCTATTATTTTTTGATAATGCCCGTCGGTGTCCATGCCTTGAATGATGGCTCTTCGGGTTTGTAAATCGCCCATAACATCACCAGTGTGATTATCTTCGCACAATACTTCTAAATGATAATAGGGTTCTAAAAGTTGTGGTTTTGCTTCGTTAAAAGCCATTCGAAATGCATGTGAAGCCGCTAATTGAAACGAAATATCGTTGCTGTCAACTGCGTGCATTTTTCCATCGTAAATGCAAACTCGTATGTTTTGACAATTGGAACCAGTTAACGGACCTTCGGTCATTTCATGCATGATGCCTTTTTTGATGGCAGTTGCATAACGATTATCAATGGCACCACCCACAATACACCAATAGAACGCAAATTTTCCGCCCCAAGGCAATTCTTCGATTTCTTTATTACGAATGTTTACACCTTGTGGTTCGGGCATTTCGTCAAAATAAGGTTCAATTGTAATATGTACTTCTCCAAATTGTCCCGAACCACCACTCTGTTTTTTATGACGGTATTCAGCTTTTGCAGCTTTGGTTATGGTTTCGCGATACGGTACTTTTGGTTCTTCAAACAGCATTTCGATGTTGTTTTCGTTTTCAATGCGGTGTTTGATTAAATCCAAATGCAATTGCCCTTGTCCTTGAATAATAGTTTGTTTTAATTCGGCAGATTGTTCCACTTTTAAGGTTAAATCTTCTTCCTGAATTTGGTGCAACGCTTTAATCATTTTTTCCATATCGGCAAGATTAGCGGTCGAAACGGCTTTTCTGATACGGCTTTCTGGAAATTGCATTTTTCTAATTTTTCGGTCTACACCTTTCGCGTTAATCGTATTATTTGAATGGCCAAATTTTAAACGAACCGTTGCTCCTAAATCGCCAGCAACTAATTTTTCTACTGCAGTTCGTTGTTTTCCTTCGGTTACAAAAATTTGAGTTAGGCGTTCGATTTCACCATTATCTGCATTAACTAATTCATCACCAGCGTTTAATTCGCCCGAAAGCACTTTGAAATAAGAAACCATTCCTACTTGAGGTTCAGATAGTGTTTTGTAAATAAAAATGGTGGTTTTATCAGAAGCATCGCATTTTAATTCAGCACCATTTTCTAATTTTTTAGCAGGTCTGTCTGCTGGAGAAGGTGCAATATCATCGATAAATCCCATTATTCTTCCGCTTCCCATATCTTTCAATCCTGAAGCACAAAAAACAGGATAAATTTGTTGATGTGCCAAGGCAATGGTTAATCCTTTTGCCAATTCTTCTTCGTCTAAATTGCCTTTTTCAAAGTATTTTTCCATTAAACCTTCTTCGTTTTCAGCGGCAGCTTCAACTAAAGCGTTATGAAGTGCATTTGCTTTTTCTAATTCGGATGTTGGAATAGGCATTTTTTCTGGTTTTCCGCCATTTTCTGGAAAAACATACATCGTCATGCGAAGGACATCGATAATACTATTGAATTTTTCTCCCGAATTGTACGGATATTGAATCGGAATTACTTTGTTTCCAAAACGATTTTTGGCTTGTTCTAAAGTGGTGTCATAATCCGCTTTTGGATGATCCATTTGATTGATGACAAATAGGGCAGGAGTTTGGTAATTTTGTACATATTCCCAAACGATTTCTGTGCCAACTTCTACACCCGAAGCTGCGTTTAAAAGAATTAAAGCCGTGTCTGAAACTTTTAAAGACGAAACCACTTCGCCTATAAAATCATCAAAACCAGGTGTGTCAATAATATTTATTTTGTTGTTGTGCCATTTGGCATGCATTAAATGGCTGTAAATGGTGTTTTCGCGTTCACGTTCCAAGTCGGTAAAATCAGAAATGGTGTTGTGTGCTTCTACCGAACCACGACGCGGAATGATACCGCTTTCAAACAACATGGTCTCGATGAATGTGGTTTTCCCTGAACCTGAATGCCCAAGAAATACCACGTTTCTAATGTCTTTGGTTGCAATGCTCATAACTATTGTTTTTTAAAATTGCGTACTAATTTTTGAATTGCGTTTTAAGCACATTAAAATTACGACATTCTAAAAACGTGAATTATGATATTTATCAGTTAGGTTGTCTATCAGAAAGCATCACACAAAAAAAGCGACCCTAAAGTCGCTTTTCGTTATTTTTTGACAAAAACATTGTCTTCTTTATTTACATCGGCTAATAAACCGCTTGGGTCAATAGTGATGGATTTTATGTTGGATTGTGCTTTTGGAATTTCAAAAAAGTAGGTTGGATAAGCCCAATCCCAGCCTTTTAAAACCGTAGCTTTAATTCCAGTGTAAGGATTTGGTTTTTCCCAACGCATTAACGTGTTTGGAATGTAGAAAAATTCTTTAGTTCCGTCGGTATATTCTACTAAAATATCTAACGGCATTGGCATTCTGCCTTTGCGTTCTAATGAAACACCTGTTCTTTGTACACCATCGGTTGCGCTTTCAACGTTTTTAATAGCATAATCAATAGTGTTTGTGGTTAGTGTCCAATCTAATAAATACCAATCTAAATTAGCACCAGAAACCTTTTCAGCCACACGTTTGATGTCGTTTGGTGTAGGATGCGTAAATTTATATTCGTTGTAGTAACGTTTGATCGTTTTGTTGAGGTTTTCTTGCCCAATTAGGTAACCCAATTGCGCCAAAAACACTTCCCCTTTACTGTAAGCCGAAATTCCATACGCCATATTCAAATCATAACGATCCGCATGCGTAGAAAGAGGTTGTTCTTTGCCTGATTTTGCCAAATAAATGTAATTGTTGTATGCATCTTCAAACGGATTTTCTGGTTTTTTAGGAGGCAAAATTTTGTTCATCGCTAAATTAGAAATATACGATGTAAATCCTTCGTCCATCCATTCATGTTTGGTTTCGTTGGTTGCTAATACAAATTGAAACCATGAATGCGCCATTTCATGAGCGGTAACGCCAACTAAACTTCCAAAAGCTCTGTTTCCGGTGATTAAGGTACACATACCATATTCCATTCCGCCATCGCCACCTTGAATTACAGAATATTGTTTGTAGGGATATTGCCCTACGTTTTCATTAAAAAACGCTAATAATTCCGCAGTTTTAGGTTGCATTTTTTTCCAATTTTCTAAATTTTCTTTCTTGTTTTTGTACAAGAAATGCAATTCTACATTGTTCGGACCTAAAATCATGTCGTGAATGAATTCGTTATCGGCTCCCCAAGCAAAATCATGAACGTTTGGCGCATAAAAATGCCAAGTTAGATTTTTGGTTTTCTTTGGATATACGACTTGTACGCCAGCATCTTGATAGCCGTGACCGATTTCGTTTTTGTTTTGTAAATAACCCGTTCCGCCAATAGTGTAGGATTTGTCGATAGTGATTTTTACATCAAAATTACCCCAAACACCATGAAATTCTCTTCCGATGTATGGATTAGCGTGCCATCCTTCAAAATCATATTCGCATAATTTTGGATACCATTGTGTCATGGATAAAGCAACGCCTTCTTCGGAAATTCTTCCCGAACGACGAATTTGCAGCGGTACTTGCCCTTCAAAATCTAATGTAAGTGTGGTTTTTTGTTTTGGAAAAATAGCTTTTGCTAATGTAACTTCTAAAATAGTACCTACTACTTTTGTGGTTGCTGTAACACCATCTTGTTTGAAATTAGCGATGTTTAGATAGCCAATTTCATTTGGCATTAACGTGCTGATTTTACTTTCTTTTACATCTTTACCTTCTTTTTTAAAGGTGCGCACCATGCGTTTATCGGGATCTGAAATTGCTTGTAAACGCGCATCCATTTCGCTTCCGGGTTGAAACGCATTATTGTACAAATGATAATACACTTTGTGCAACGTATCATTAGAATTGTTGGTGTACACAATTTCTTGTTTTCCAGTATATTGGAATTTTTTTACATCCATTTTTACATCCATTTTATAGTCAACGTGTTGTTGCCAATAGCCTGGATTTGGATTGTTTTGTGCGAAACCAAAGCAAGAAATAAAAATAAAAAGTAAGTTTTTCATAATCAGTTTTTTAAAAGAAAAACCTACAAGAATTTAACAACCTGTAGGTTTTGGTTTTTATAGTGGTTTAAACTATTATTTTTTTGACATAATCTCAGCTAAAAGTAACGCATTGTAAGCATTTACAATTTTACCCGATTTAGAAGCATCAGCAAAATTAGCTTTGTGTTTGTCTTCTCCAATTACAACTTGATTTTTTAAAGGTGTTCCACTTTCCATGATAATTTGTTTTACTTGAACCGCAGTTAAGTTTGGATAGTATGAACGAATTAATGTTGCCACACCAGCTACGTTAGGTGATGCCATTGAAGTTCCTTGTAAATATTCGTAAGTATTTAATGGAGTAGTAGCATAAATTTTATCTCCAGGAGCATAAATGTCTACATTGTTTTTTCCGTAATTTGAAAAACTTGCAACCATTTTAGTTCCGTAAGTTGGAGAAAGTGCCCCAATAATCAATACGTTTTTAGCATATTCTGGACTTCCGTCATAAGTATCGTTTGGATATTTGTTGGTAACATCTAAATCATACGATTCATTACCAGCAGCTATAACTACTAAAACGTCTTTAGATTCAGCATATTTGATAGCATCGATAACCCATTCTTTGTTTTGAGAAAAATATTTTCCAAAAGAACCGTTGATTACTTTTGCACCATTGTCTACCGCATAACGAATTCCTAAAGCAATATCTTTATCATATTCGTCACCATTTGGAACGGCTCTAACTGCCATAATTTGTGCATTGTTTGTAACACCATCACCACCTTTATTATTGCCTCTAACTTGAGCAACAATTCCAGCAACGTGTGTTCCGTGTTTAGCTTCTTTTGGCTCTGGACCTACTACATTATTGTTTCCGTATTTAGTATCTTTTAAATCATTTGGATTATCGCCAACAATTTTTCTACCATCAAATTCTACATTTAAATTGTAGTTCATTTGACCATAAATATAATCCTTGAATTCTTCAATTTGTTTGTCAAAATCTGCTTTTGATGTAGTGCTTAAAACCTGCATAAAAACAGCTTTTGGTTGAGCCAAAGATGTTTCAGTTGCTGGAATTGCTTTAACTTCTTCTAACGTAAAATTACTTTTCTTAAAGTAAGTAGCTAATTGTTTTTCAGCATTTAAAATGTAATCTAATTGTTGTTTTTGAGGTGTAAGTCCTTTTAATTCTTCTTCTAATTTTGCTTTCGCTTTATCATAATCTGGAGTTCCAGGACCTTTTTTAACAATACGTGTCATTTCTAATTGCTCATGAACAGCATTTCCTAAGAAATTCCATCCATGCATATCGTCAATGTAACCGTTTTTGTCATCGTCAATTCCGTTTCCAGCAATTTCTTTTGGATTGGTCCAAATCACTGCTTTTAAATCTTCGTGGTTAATATCCACACCAGAATCTACGATTCCAACGATAACTTTTTGCCCTTTTTTACCTTTTAAAAGTTCAGCATATGCTTTGTCAACGCTCATTCCAGGCACAGTGTCTTTTACTAAGTCTAGATGACTCCAACGCTTTAAGTCTTTATCTGCTAATGGGGTAATTTTTAAAGGTAAATTGTCAACGTTTTCAACTGGAGTTGATACCATTTTTTGCGATCCACAACTTGCTAAAATAAATCCTAAAGCTAAGCTTAAATACAGTGGTCTAAAAATTTTCTTCATGTTTTCAATTAATTAATTTCAGTTATTGGACTGAATTGATTTGTATTTGTTACAATTATGTTCTTTTTTTAACATTATTTTAGAATGTCTTCGCACTTGAAAACTTCTTTCAATCGGATTCCTTTTTCGGTATGCTGAACTGTTATGATTTGATTGTGAGCATCGTGTTCTAACCACAAATAATAATTATTGTCGGCAGCGTTATTTAAAAATATTTGTTTTTCATCCATTGATAATAAGGGTCTTGTGTCGTATCCAGTAACGTATGGTATTGGAATATGACCTGCAGTTGGTAGCATATCGGCACAAAAAACAATGGTTTTTCCGTTGTAGTTGATGTGAGGCAACATCTGTTTTTCGGTATGGCCATCGGCGTAGAAAATATCGAAGCCTAATTCTGATGAAAATCCAAAATCACTATCAGGGCGATTGATAAATTGTAATTGTCCGCTTTCTTGCATTGGGATTAAATTTTCATGCAGAAATGATGCTTTTTCACGAGCGTTTGGTTTCGTTGCCCATTCCCAATGATTGTCATTCGTCCAAAATTTAGCATTTTTGAAAGCCACTTCGTAACCCGTTTTGTCTTTGTTCCAATTGACACTTCCACCACAGTGGTCAAAATGCAAATGCGTCATGAACACATCGGTAATATCATCGCGATGAAAACCTGCATTTTTTAATGATTTATCTAATGAGTGATCACCCCAAAGCGAATAATATCCAAAAAATTTATCCGATTGTTTGTTTCCCATTCCGGTATCAATCAACGTCAATCGGTTTCCGTCTTCAATTAATAAGCATCTTGCGGCGATGTCAATTAAGTTATTTTCGTCGGCCGGATTGGTTTTATTCCAAATGGTTTTCGGCACCACGCCAAACATAGCGCCACCATCTAATTTAAAATTTCCAGCTTCAATTGGGTGTAATTTCATAGGTCAAACAATTTTCAGCCAAATTACAAAAAATACTATAAATAGAAACTATGAATCTATAAGTTATAAAAATGTTAGCAACTCTTGTAAAAAGCAATTTATGGATTATCTTTGCAGTTAATTTAGACAAAATCAAAATAAGGAAATGATTAAAGTATCTGATACAGCAAGTAAAAAAATCATCAGCATGATGCAAGAAGATGGTTTTGATGCAGCCAAAGATTACGTGCGAGTAGGCGTAAAAAGTGGTGGTTGCTCGGGTTTGTCTTATGATTTAAAATTTGACAAAGAAATAGGAGAAAACGATAAAATATTTGAAGATAATAATGTAAAAATTGCCGTTGAGAAAAAGAGTTTTCTTTATTTGGCTGGAACTATATTAGAATTTTCAGGTGGTTTAAATGGAAAAGGATTTGTTTTTAACAATCCAAATGCACAAAGAACGTGTGGATGTGGAGAGAGTTTCTCGTTATAAAATTTAAAGATTGAAAAATTAAATGATTTAAAGATTATGACGAAATCTTTTGAAGAATTTGAAGTACACAAGAAAGGTGTTTTGCTTACAAAACAAGTTTTTAAATTATTGAATAATTCTTCATTAGAGAAAGAATTTGGTTTTAAAGATCAAATTAAAAGAGCTGTAATTTCGATTACAAATAATATAGCTGAAGGTTCAGAATATAATAACAACAAGCAATTCATTCGATATTTAAAAATTTCAAAAGGGAGTTGTGCTGAAGTTAGAAATATGTTGCTTTTAGCAAAAGAATTGGAATTTTGTACAGAAAATGAAATGCAAGATAGTTTTCAATTAACAATTGAGATTTCTCAAAACATTTCTAATTTTATAAAGTATTTAGATTCAAAATTAGAAAAATGATAGTTTGAAGGTTTTATGGGAATTTTTAAATTCTTCAATCTTTAAATTTTTAAATTAAAAAAATGAGTAAATACACAGAAGACGACTTAAAAGTCGAATTAGAAAATAAAGAATACGAATACGGATTTTATACCGAATTGGACTCGGAAACTTTTCCTATTGGT
>Ga0209467_1001079_pt1 | contig 26618 bp, 25 predicted proteins | sample Higcelwee11metaG_FD_187175 | JGI IMG/M metagenome (GOLD analysis project Ga0209467, IMG submission 187175) | Freshwater pond sediment microbial communities from the University of Edinburgh, under environmental carbon perturbations - High... | ecosystem: Environmental > Aquatic > Freshwater >... | reverse complement strand
TGTGTGTCTTTGTCATCTATTTCAAAAACAGGGTCTCCGGCTTTAACCTTATCCCCATCCTTGAAATATATGTTTGTGAGAGTACCGCTTACATTGGACGTAAAATCATATTTAGTTGAGGAGCTTATTGGTGCGGAGCCTGATATTACAATGGTAAGATCTCCTTTTTGCACTTTGGCTGTTGACAGTTGCCCTACGTTTCCATTTGCTTTTTTTGAATTGAAATAGTTATAAGCGACTATTCCCGTTGCAGCAATAAGCAGTATAGCAACAACAGTTATAACTAGTTTCTTTTTTGACTTTTTTCTTATGACTTTATTGCCGACACCTGTATTTAGATTCATTATTAGTGTTACCTCCTTGCGCTTTACAATTATCTTATTACATTCTTAATTTTATACCTTTTTATGTTGAGAAATCTCCGCAAAACTGTGGCAAAATTACAGCATACGAAAAAAGGCTTGCAATTTTTGCCAGCCTTTTTTCATTTTAAATTAATTATTATTCAATATTTATAGCCATATACCGATTCTATTCGTAAATATTTCATTTTATTTCTAAGCCTTATTACAAGGTCATCAGATCATCTACTCTTCTTCCTGTATATTATCATTATTAGTCTCTGTTTCATTACTGCCAAACTTTTCTAAAGCTTTTGAAATAAGATTATCAATTTCTTTTGATTTAGTTTCTATAAGGCTGTCAAATATACTAGAAGACGAATCATCACTTTCTTCTGAAGATAATAAGTCAACAATACTATCAGAAGAACTCTGAGAACTTCCAAAAATATCTGAGTCTTCGTCATCTGAAGAAAGATAATCCACTAAAGTAGGAAGGCTGCTGTAATTGCCGCTGGCACCGTAATTCAAATAAGCAGATAAATCGGTTTCAGAAGACCCCAGTTCCAATATGTCCGTCTGATTATTTGTTCCAGAGCTGCTTGTTGTTTCTGATGCTTCATTTGAATTGGTAGTTTTACTTATAAGGTTTGTATAGATTCTGCTATAAATATTACTTATGTTGCTAATAGACATAATAATAGACTCCTCTCATATTTGCATCCGTGCATAAATTTATCCTAATATATTTATCGGGCATATTCCTTTATTAATATGTGGCAACATTGTGGCAAACCTGTGGTGAAATATAGAAAAATATTTGAAGGAGTCCATGCATATAGACTCCTTCAAATTTATGTAAAAGAAAGTGCATATATAATATGCTTCTTTCTTTGCTGTATCATTATTTGTTATTGTTTATCTGACGAATCCATAGCAGACTTTACAGCGGTACTAATTGCATCAGCTTGTGCCTGGGTAATTGTTCCTGCCTTCACTAATTCATTTAAATTATTCTTTCTGCCTTCCGGCGGATTCCCTTTTATCCCATCAGGGGTACATACCTTAGCTACAGCATCTGATTGAGCTTGGGTAATTGTTCCTGCTGTTACCAATTCTTTCAGTACATCTTCTATAGACTTTTGGGATTCTCTACCTGTCTTTATAGCAGTGTTGATTGCATCTGCCTGTGCTTGGGTTATTGTTTTTGCTGTTACTAACTCATCAATCTGCTTATTGTGTCCAATCCCTCTCATGCCCCTTAATGATTCACTAGAATTAGATTTTGATATTTTTTGTATTGCATCAGCTTGTGCTTGGGTTATTGTACCGGCTTTAACAAGGCTGTCCAATTGCTCTTTCTGTATAATAATAAGCTCGCTGTTGACATTGTCCCTTTGAAAATTGCCTTTTCCTTCACCAGGGGTATATGCCTTTATTACTGCATCGGCTTGTGCTTGGGTTATTGTACCGGCTGTCACCAAACTATCAATAGCAGTCTTGATTGTTGCTGACATTTTTGAGAAATCCATTTTAGCCGGCCTGCTTTGATTAACAGTTTGTTGGTTACTGTTTGCCTGATCAGCAGCAAAAGCTGATGTTGCACTTACAACTGTAAGTACTACTGCGAGAATAACTCCTGCTAACTTTTTTTTGTTAAATTTTTCTAACATGTTTCAACACTCCTTTTAATGTTTATTTGTTAATTTTATAGTTTAGGGGGATTTCTTAACTACACTATTATTTTAGCCATATAAAAGTTATAAAATCTCCGCAAAACTGTGGCAGATTTAAAGCAAGAGTCTTTTTTAAATGTAATTATACATATTTCGTGATAAAATTAGTTTAGAGGTGAATAAACATATGGATAAAAAGTTAATATATATCGCAGATGATGAAGTCAATATTTTAAACATAATTAAAACATTTCTGATTAAGGAAGGCTATGAAGTTAGTACATATGCTGATGGGCAATCTATACTTGAAGCTTTCAGGAAAAAGGCCGCTGATATGCTTGTAATTGATATAATGATGCCGTATATGGACGGATACTCTCTTTGCTCTCAGGTACGCCAAATAAGCAGTGTTCCGATTATTATAGTCTCCGCAAAGGATACAGAACCAGATAAAATAGCCGGATTAACACTTGGCTGTGATGACTATCTTACTAAGCCCTTCAGCCCCATGGAGCTTATTGCAAGAATCAAAAGCATTTTTAGAAGAATTGAATTAGATAAGGCTCAAACAGGAATCAGCGAAGTTATGAAAGTTTCCGATATTACTATTAATCATAATGTAAAGAGCGCAGAAATTAATGGAAAAACTATAGGGCTTACGGGGATGGAATTCTCTCTTTTGCATTATCTTGCAGTAAACAAGAATAGAGCCGTAAGCCGCGGGGAACTTCTGGACAAGGTCTGGGGTTTTGAGAATGAAGTAGAAACACGGGCTACCGATGACATGATAAAAAGAATAAGGAAAAAGCTTGCAGACTCGGGTTCTGAACTTAAAATTGAAACTGTTTGGGGATTTGGTTTTAGATTAATTGATGGAGAATGATGAAGATGCATGTAAAGAGGAATACAATAAAATGGAGAATATTTAAATACAATATTATTATTATTATTATGCTCATAGCTCTGGTTGCTACTATTTTTAATATCTCAATACGGTTATATATTGAAAAGGAACTATTGGGGCAATTGAATAAGATTGCGTTTCGTACTGAGTATACAGCCTTAAAAAGAGGCCCTGACTTCTTTAAAGACGATAACAAAACTCCACCACCTCCTCATGATTTGAAAGTGGAGGATAATAATGTTCTTAGATACTATTTTATGCTGGACAGATCTCTAAGGGAGTCTCTATCATTATTAAATGCTAATTATATTTTGCTTGACAGCAGTAAAAATGTGATAAATCCTTTGCCGGAGGAATATTCTAACACTCCTGTCGAACTGGTGGACAAAATTACCGGTGAAATCAATAAATCAAAAGAACTGAATAATTCTAATTACTTGAACTTTAACCTATCCGGTACAGAATACATTGCAATAACAAAATCTGTTTCAGAAAAAAATAATTTCGGATTGGGTTGGATAGTCATTTATTCCAGTCTTCAGCAGATAAATCAAATGCAAATGGGTATAAATGGTATACTATTTGTCATACTAATTGTCTCTGCCTTGATTATTGTTCTATTTTCTTCAAAAATAGCAAAAAAGGTATCTTCGCCCTTCTCATCACTCAATCAGCATATAAGAGATATTGCCGAAATAAAATTCGGTACAAAGATACAAGTGCCGGTGTATGATGAACTTCAGGATCTGGTGAGCAACTTCAATATAATGTCTGAAAAGCTGGAAACTTACGATAAGGCTCAGAAGACCTTCCTGCAGAACGCATCCCATGAGTTCAGGACACCGCTGATGTCTATCCAGAGTTATGCTGAGGGCATAAAATACGGTGTTACAGACAGCACTGAGTCTGCTGATATTATAATAGATGAATCCAAGCGTTTGACCCAACTGGTGGAAAACCTGCTGTACTTATCACGGTTGGATGCAATTGAGGAAAACTATTGCTTAAGCAAACTTGATTTCAATGATTTGATCCGCAGCTGTGCTGAACGCATTAGCTTAATTGCAGCTAAAGCCAATATTTATATTGATATTAATTTGTTGGAAAGGGAAGTCAAAATCACTGCAGATGAAGAAAAGCTTTCAAGAGCAGTTACCAATATTCTGAGTAACTGCATACGTTATGCAAAAAGTATAGTAACAATAAAGACTGAACTCACTAATGAAAAGACTGTAAGAATCATCATATCTGATGACGGGCCAGGATTTCAATCTAACGAGCTTCCTAATATTTTTGACAGGTTCTATAAAGGTTCAAAAGGTAATTTTGGACTCGGACTGGCAATAAGCAAGAATGTTATAGAAAGGCATAATGGTAAAATTACTGCAGAAAATTCTAAAATAGGAGCTTTATTCTATATTGACCTTCCAATAGCATAGTTAAATATTGAGAAATAGCCCTTGCTGAACGCAGGGGCTATTTGTTACTGGAGCTATCTATTCTCCATTGATTTTTTGGGCCTTGGCATATTCAGTTCCGGTATTGCCTTTCTGATTTCATTTGCTTGGTCTTCGGTTATTACCTTATCTTCCACCATTTTAATAAGCATATCTTTTCGTTCTTTTTTATGCTGTTTAAAATATGCTTCTCTTTCCTCGGGAGTCATAGATTTCAACTTTTCTATATTTTCTTTACGCTCCATTCGGACTTTAACCATATAGCCTCTGATATTTTCAATATCAGAGGGTGTAATTATGCCTTTATCAACTAGACTTTGCATTCCATCGGTAATCCTTGTTTCCTTCATTTCACGCAGCTTTGCTCTGATGGTTTGAGCTTCGGCTTCTGTTATTATACCTTCCTGTACTAATTCCTTAAGCAGGCTGCCTTTTTTGCCTTGCTTTTTCATTTGGCATCTTTGTTCTACACCCAGCTTACTCAGTTCATCCATTTTTTTCTGCTTGCATTCCAGTATTTTTTCTGCCTTTGCCTTTGATAGTTTACCTTCTTGTACCAGTTTGGTAATTGCTTCCTCCAGATATTGTTTATGGTTCTCTACTTTTATTTTGCCTTCTGTTTCTGAACCTCGTGCTGCAATTGTATTGCCTTCTGCAAAAGTCTGAATGCCGATAAAAAAGGTCATACAAATTACTATAAACAGGCAAAGTGCTTTCATTGATGATCTTATATCTTTCATCAGGTAATCTCCCTTCTTTAAAATTATCACTTTTCGTGACATAATTATTATTTACAATTATAGTGTTATTTTTGTGATGGTAATTAAGGTACATTAATGAAGTTCTAAATGTACCATATCAGGCAAAAATTACTTGGATTAAAACTTTGAAGCTGAACCAAAATAATAATGAGTTAATTTATATTATCTCATTTTACATATTACTGAGGTGTTTTTAAATAAGATGTTCTATAAGTTCTGCTATACTGCACGTGGATACCCACGGGCAGCCCGAAGAAAAGAACATCTAATCTAAAATTCACCTATGAGGAGGTGAACACAAATGGCAAGAAACAATCAGAAAGTAGTACCTCAGGCAATAGAAGCTCTTGACAGGTTTAAATTTGAAATAGCATCCGAAGTAGGTGTTAACCTGAAAGAAGGCTATAATGGTGACATTACAGCAAGAGATGCAGGAAGAATCGGCGGACAGATGGTAAGAAGATTGATCGAAACAGCAGAAAGAAGTATGGCTGGAACTACTACAACGGTAAGAACAAGGTTCTAATAGAAAGGAGAGCTGACAGCTCTCTTTTTTCATTATCTGTAACTAAAAAAATAAAGCTTCATATTATGGAATTGAGAGTTTGTTTATATTTCTCATAGACCGAAAGGAGGCATTAAAATGAGCCATAGACATTCAAATTTAAGTTATAATGCAGCACCTCCAGTTCCTTGACCACCTGTACCAGAACCGGCGGTTTCACCGGCAACAACACCTGCATTTTCACCAGTACGAAGCCTGCTATCTGCAATTATACCACCAAAGGCTGCAGCACCAATGAACTTTTCTTTGCCTTCACTGCCAGTAGGAGAATTATTCGGAGGAGTCAGTAACACTGTAAGAGGATTGGTACTTAATGATAACTGGTGGGTCGTGCTGCTTATAATCTTTCTATTTTTTCCTAAAGCCAGCAGTAAAATGTTTGGAGGGTTGTTAAAAAACTAAGCCCTGGTATATCACACCTTGGGCTTAGTTCTTATATATTATTCATATGTCATATATAAATTATTTTATAAAATTTCCTTAAAAATACTTATAAAGGCTAAATAAGATATTGACTTAACTTAAATTTTTATATATAATAGAAAAGTATCGCAGGGGCATAGCTCAACTGGTAGAGTAGCGGTCTCCAAAACCGTTGGTTGAGGGTTCAAGTCCTTCTACCCCTGCCATTCAATTTACTAGGTTTTAAGGCAGTTACGAATTGTTAACATAAATTAAAAGTGTGCCAATTGTGTGCCATACAGGTCAATTTTAAACAAAATATCACTCATTGCTTTTTAAAAGATAATATTAGTAATGAGTTTTTTTATGTTTGTTTTTATAGTTTGCTCAATTTTTTTAATCTTCATTCGCACGCTTTGCTTCCTTCCTGCCAATAAATCACCCTCGGTAATACCTCTGCTACCCGATTCGTTGTAGAACATTTAAACGCGTCAAATAAAAAAGACACTCGCTATTGAGTGCCTTTTCAAATTATCTCTATTCAATTAGTTTCTGCCCTTTCTTGTTCCATTTTACCATATTACAACACAAAAGGGGGTCAAGCCCAGATGTATTTAACCACTGAGAATATATTCTTAACGATACAATTCTCGCAAGATAAGCTATTTGAAGTCGTGAGAGCCAAACGTCCTCAATTTTCATATGGTAAGGCGAATTGCGCTGTTCTGCAGCAATATAAAAAGACCGGATATCTCAAGAGCTTGAGTAGTCAACTAAACAAAAGATAGCCTTTCGACTTAATTTCCCATATCCTCTATTTAGACCTTGGATAATTTTTTCTCCAAGCGAGCTTTCTTTTTAGCCTCCTTTTCCAGCCTTTCAGTTTCTCTTTGTTCCTCAGCCGCTTTAAGTCTTTGTTCATGAACTGCTAGATTAGTCTCATAAGTTTCCTTTAGCTTTTTAAATACCGGTGAGTTTGCCCATTCTAAAAGCTGCTCCCTATCAAAGTAAACTCTGCTGCCTTTCCTTATGATCGGCATCTTATAATAAGCCCATCCGGCAGCCCACTGACGAATCTTTTGCACAGGAACTCCAAGCAATTCGGCTGCCATTTCAGAATCAATACATTCTTTAACCTCTACTTTTGGTTCATCTAAATTCAACCAAGTTATAAGGGGATCCCTTTGGAATATATATGTTATTCCTATCTTCCGGCATGGAACCTCACCAGCGATACATGCTTCCATTAATACGGTTTGCGGGACATTTAGCAAATCAGCAGCCTGCCTCATGTCTCCTTCTGGTCACAATGTTTACCAGATTCACTGCTATATTTTATGTATTTTCCACTTAAGAAATTTCTACTTCTAAAACCTCCCTTATTGTGGTAAACTATACTCAATCATGAGTACCGTAACAAGGAGGAAGTACCCCTATGAGCGATAAATCATTTGAGTTAATGGAAAAGATGTACGTTGAATTTTCAAAGAAGTTCGCTTCTCTTGAATCCGGACAAAATGAAATAACACAGCGACTTGACAGCCTGGAAGCAGGGCAAAAGAAGCTTGAAACAATCCTGGAGCATGACATTAAAACAAAGCTGCAGGCAGTATATGAAAGAGCCAGCGACAATACCGATAAGCTGGAAGAGCATACTGAAAGGTTAGAGACTATAGAAAATAAGATTGATATACTTGCTATGTCAATTAATAGCCAGGATAAGCGGCTTGAAGTAGTTGAATCAAAACGCAAGAAAGCAAAGTAATGAAGTTGATTTTACAGACTTTTTTTCACAGGCTGCACTTCTGAAATTCAGAAAAAAAATAACCACCCTGCTCGAACCAGGGTGGTTATAATTGTTACTTATAAATTGCTTATAAATCATTAATAAAAACTATTCTGTGTGACTCCCCATTTCCTCAGTGTTTCGTCATTTCCTATCCATACCGGTGTTCCTACTGGAATCGTGCTGTATAAGCCCAGTACATCAGAGTTAATCATTCTGATGCAGCCTTTTGAAACCTGCCATCCTATAGAATATGGACTGTTGTTGCCATGGATGCCATATATATTGCCTTTACCTACAGAAAGTCCTATCCATCGCAGACCAAGAGGATTTTTAGGGTCGCCCCCTTTTACAAGCTTAGCATTCTTTCCTCCTGACCACATTGGATTTTTTCTCTTCAGATATACATGAAACTTCCCTTGAGGTGTTTTTGCCGATACCTTTCCTATCGCCACAGGATATTTTCGTATAATTGTCTTACAACTGTATAAGGTTAGAGTTCGTTTTGTACGATTAATTACTATCCAATAACCACGTGATGGAGCCTTTGCTATAATATCCAGAGATTTGAAATTGCTGCTTGACAGTCTCTTTATCATTGCACCTTTAAATTGAGGTCCTTGTATTCCGTCCGCTGTCAGGTTGCAATCGCTTTGAAATCTAAGCACTGCATTTCTAATATTGATATTTTCATCATTATAGTCCCACTTATAATAACCCATTAATTTCATCGCTTCTAGATATTCGTAACTGTTTAATTCTGAAAAGACTTTTTCCTCAGGACATGACATAAGCTCCTTTATTAACTCAGTGTCTGGCTCGGCATAACAATCAAGTTTAAATAGTAATAATATTAATAAAGCAGCAGTAAGTAATATTTTTCGCATTAAATCCCTCCTATATAGGTTGCACTAAAGAAATTTCAAGGAAGAATTATGCAACCTATGAAATCAAGGAATATGATTTTGCAATATTTGAATTTTAATATAAGATGTTTATTGCAAAACATATAGTACTCTTGTATTAATATTATTTGTCAATTAAGTTTTGTTATGTTCAAAATTTAGTATTTACATAATTTTCATGCAAAAAAAATTATAACAAAAAAGCCTATTGAAACTTCAATAGGCTTTTACATAGCATCTTTAGAATTCAGCAGTCTTTACTGTTCTTGGGAAAGGCACTACATCCCGGATATTGCTTATACCGGTTATATACATTATAATCCGCTCAAAACCCAATCCATAACCGGCATGTTTAACACCGCCATACTTCCTTAAATCAAGATACCACCAATAATCTTCCTTGTTAAGTCCTAGTTCATCCATTTTCTTTTCAAGCACATCAAGTCTTTCTTCTCTCTGGCTGCCTCCTATGATTTCTCCCACTCCCGGAACAAGAAGATCCATTGCTGCTACTGTTTTTTGGTCTTCATTAATCCTCATATAAAAGGCTTTTATTTCTTTCGGATAGTTGATTACAAACACAGGCTTTTTAAATACCTGTTCAGTGAGATACCTTTCGTGCTCTGTCTGCAGGTCTGTTCCCCATTTTACCGGGTACTCAAACTTAACGTCTGATTTCATCAGTATATCTACAGCTTCAGTATAAGTAACAATTCCGAAGTCTGAGCTTAAAATATTATTAAGTCTTTCAAGCAGTGTATTGTCAATGAACTTGTTGAAGAACTCCATTTCTTCCGGTGCATTCTCCATTACATAGTTAATAATATATTTTACCATATTCTCTGCAAGCTCCATATTATCCGAAAGCTCAGCAAAAGCTATTTCCGGCTCTATCATCCAGAACTCCGCTGCATGTCTTGCTGTATTCGAGTTTTCTGCTCTGAATGTCGGCCCAAAGGTATATACATTCCGGAAGGCCATACAGAAAGTTTCTGCATTAAGCTGTCCGCTGACTGTCAGGTTTGTCGCTTTACCGAAGAAATCCTTTGAACTATCCAATTTTCCTTCCTCTGATCTAGGAAGGTTATCCAAATCCAAAGTAGTTACCTTGAACATTTCTCCCGCACCTTCTGCATCACTGCCGGTAATTATAGGAGTATGTACATATACAAAACCTTGTTCCTGAAAGAACTTGTGTATTGCGTATGCAACAAGGGATCTTATCCTAAATACTGCAGAAAATGTATTCGTCCTTGGCCTTAAGTGCGCTATTGACCTTAGAAATTCAAAGGAATGGCTCTTTTTCTGGAGAGGATAATCCGGAGTTGAGAGCCCTTCTATAACTATATTCCCTGCTTTCAGCTCAAACGGTTGCTTTGCTCCCGGAGATTCGACAAGCAAACCTTCAATGCTTATGGCCGAACCTACTGAAAGTTTTGATATATCATCGAAGTTTTCCAGGCTCTCTTCAAATACTACCTGAAGATTCTTAAAAAAGCTTCCATCGTTCAGTTCTATAAAACCAAAAGTCTTGGAGGTTCTTTGTGTCTTCACCCACCCGGATACTTTGATATTTTTATTCAGATATTCTCCAGCACTTCTATATAGCTGCTTTATCATTATACTACTCATATGTATCACCCCTAAACCTTAAGTTCAACTTTTAAATTTAGTTTGTCACTGTTCTCACAAAGAAGTGGATAAATGTGTTCTTCAAGGAACTCTTCAACCTGTTCAGGCGCCCTGCCTATAAAATTTCTGGCATCTAAAAGCTCATGCATTTTATCCTTAACCGGCTTGAAGCTGTCATCCTTCTCTATAAGGCTTATAAGATTATTGTCCAAGCCTTCTTCCTTTACCCTTCTACCTGCTTCTATAGAAAACTGTCTTATCTTCTCATGCAGTTCCTGCCTGTCCCCACCCATTTTGACAGCTTCCATCAATATATTCTCTGTAGCCATAAAAGGAAGTTCATTCTCTATATGGCGTTTTATCATTTTCTCATATACGACAAGACCGCCGGATACATTTATCATAATATTAAGTATGCTGTCTGCTGCAAGAAAAGCTTGTGGCACTGCAAGTCTTTTATTGGCAGAATCATCGAGGGTTCTTTCAAACCATTGGGCTGATGCTGTAATAGCAGGATTCAGTGAATTTACTATTACAAATCTGGATAGTGCTGCAATTCTTTCACATCTCATTGGATTTCGTTTATAAGCCATTGCTGAGGAGCCTATTTGATTCTTTTCAAAAGGTTCTTCCACTTCCTTAAGATTTTGAAGAAGCCGTAAATCATTACTGAATTTATGTGCTGATTCTGCTATTTGTGTAAGAACGTTCAAAACCTGGCTGTCCAGCTTTCTGGAGTATGTCTGACCTGTTACAGCAAAGCTCTTTTCAAAACCCATCTTTTTCGTGACTCGCCTGTCCAGTTCCTTTATCTTATCATGATCTCCATTAAAAAGCGCCATAAAGCTTGCTTGTGTACCGGTAGTACCCTTTACTCCTCTTAGCTTAAGCCTGCCTGATTGAAAGTCAAGCTCTTCTATATCCATTAGAAAATCCAGCAGCCACAAGCAGCTTCTTTTACCAACAGTGGTAAGCTGTGCAGGCTGAAAATGCGTAAAACCTAAAGTCGGCATATCTTTATACTTATAAGCAAAATCGGAAAGATTCTTTATCACATTGAGAAGCTTAGCTTTTATAAGCTTTAAACCTTCCGACATCTGTATGACATCAGTATTATCGCCTACAAATGCACTTGTAGCTCCCAGGTGTATTATTGGTTTTGCTTTAGGGCACTGCAAACCATAAGCATAAACATGGGACATTACGTCATGCCTTGTCTCTTTCTCCCTTTTTTCTGCATCCTCATAATTGATATCAGATATGTGTGACTTAAGCTCATCTACCTGCTCTTTTGTGATATTAAGCCCAAGCTCCATCTCACTTTCAGCAAGGGCTACCCATAGCTTTCTCCATGTTGTGAACTTATAGTCCTCAGAAAATAAATAGGACATTTCTTTGCTTGCATATCTGCTTATTAAAGGATTCTGGTATTCATTTCTATCCACTTTTGATACCTTCCTATTTAAGATTTTCCTTTACGAAGCTTTCAAAGGTGTCCAAACCATTCTTGATGACTTCCATAGAAGTTGCATAAGAGAGTCTGATATAATTGTCAGCCCCAAACGCAGCTCCCGGAATTACTGCTACATGACCTTTTTCAAGCATTGTTTGTGCGAAATCCAGCGAAGAATTAAGCTTTACACCGCATAATTTCTTCCCAATATAATTACTTATATCTGCAAACACATAGAAGGCTCCCTCAGGCTTTATACAACTTAAGCCTTCAATTGCATTTATTCTTTCATACATATATATTCTTCTTTTTTCAAATTCCTGAATCATTTTTTCTACATCATCCTGTGGTCCGTTAAGAGCTGCTGCAGAAGCATATTGAGTTATGGAACTCGGATGTGATACTGCATGGCTTTGAACACTTGACATTGACTTTATTAACTTTTCATTTGCTGCAGCATATCCAAGTCTCCAGCCTGTCATGGCATAAGTCTTTGACATTCCGTTTATTAATATTGTCAGATCTTTAATTTCATTACCTAGAGAAGCAATGCTTACTTGTTTCTTTCCATCGTATGTCAGTCTTTCATATATTTCATCTGCTACAACAAATAATTCATTTTCTACTGCAACTTCGGCAATATCTTTAAGCTCCTGCTCAGTATATACTGCGCCTGTAGGATTGCTGGGTGTATTTATCAGTATTGCCTTTGTCTTCGGAGTTAATGCATTTTTAAGCTCAGCTTTCGTCATCTTGAAGTTATTTTCCTTTTTAGTTGGAACCAATACCGGTACCCCGTCATTGAGCTTTATTATCTCAGTATAGCTAACCCAATAAGGAATTGGCAGAATGACCTCATCCCCCGGGTTTAGAATTGCTGCAAATGTATTTGAAAGCGAATGCTTAGCTCCACTTGAAGCTATTATTTGATTGGGCTCATACTTCAGATTATTTTCCCGTTCAAGCTTAGCACATATTGCTTTTCGTAAATCCATTGTTCCCTGTGCTGCAGTATATCTGGTGCAACCCTTTTCGATAGCGCAAACTGCGGCATCTCTTATGTATTTGGGTGTGTCAAAATCAGGTTCTCCTGCACCAAATCCATATACTTTAATTCCGTCTGCAACCATTTGCTTAAGTTTAGCATCAACTGCAAGCGTCATAGAAGGTGCTATGTTTGAGATTTTCTTAGATACTGTTATTTCCATTATTTTCCCTCCAAGTTCTTCTGTTATATGCTTCTTTCAGCTTTTGAACATATTTATAATCAACCGTACAGTTTCCTAGTATCGGCTCATTATTTAACTTAATGCCATGGCAGTCAGAACCCCCTGTTATAAGAAGCTTTCTAGAAGTTGCAATTGCCAGTGCATACCTTACAGTCTCATCATCGTGCTTTGAATGATATACTTCAATGCCATCAATTCCAAGATTTATTATATTCCCGATATTTGCTTTGTTTTTAATCAGTCCAGGGTGGGCTAGTACAGATATACCTCCCAGCCTCTTAATAATATCTATAGCTTCACTGCTCTTTAGCTTATATCTCTCTACATAAGCCGGACAACCCTTCCCTATATAACTGTTGAAGGCTTCTTTAATATTGCTTATATAACCTTTATTAATCATTGCCCTGGCAATATGAGGTCTGCCTACTGCCCCATCATCTGCAATGCTTTTTACCTGCTCTAAAGTTATATTAATACCTAATCCGTTAAGCTTACTTACTATACTCTCAGCTCTTTTATACCTGGAATTCTGTATTTTTACAAGAGTATCCAGAAACCAAGGAGCGTTATAGTCAATATAATATCCGAGGATATGAATTTCTTCCTCTTCATATAAAGTGCTAAGCTCTATTCCAGGTACTATTTCAACTCCATATTCAGAAGAAGCCTCCTCTGCAGGACCTATACCGTTAACTGTGTCGTGGTCAGTTATTCCTATTGCTGTCAATCTTTTTACACTTGCCCAATATACTACTTCTTTAGGGCTCATAAGACCATCAGATGCCGTTGTATGTATATGTAAATCAGCCTTTAGCATATTAAGCCTCCTGAACAATATGTTAATAGTACTATTATTTAGCATTTAGTTAATAAATATTATTATATCACGAACTAAGTAAAATGAGAAATAACATTTCTCATTTTACATCCTTAATTTGAGCACGGAAATAAAATTCATTCCTTCTGGAGTTATTTCCGTGCCTATTTTAAATGAGAAATAGCATTTCTCATTTTACATCCTTAATTTAGGCACGGAAATAAAATATACCTGCTATTAAAAAAAAGCAGGTATATTTTCTATCATCTGTAAACAAATCTAATAAAAGGCTTTTTATCTTGATTGTACTATTAACTTTATTGCCGTCCTTTCTTCACCGTCAATCACTATATCGGTAAATGCAGGTATACATATTAAATCAATTCCTCCGGGTGCTACAAATCCTCTAGCAATGGCAACTGCTTTAATAGCTTGATTCAGTGCTCCTGCCCCTATTGTTTGTATTTCTGTGGAACCGCTTTCCCTTATCACTCCTGCTAAAGCTCCTGCAACTGAATTTGGATTTGATTTGGCTGATACCTTTAATACATCCATTTATTTCCCCCCTTAATTATAATTATCCAAAATATACAAATAATATTATTGATGATAATTTCTACAAATTTTTTGAAATTCCTCTTTTTTTCTACAATTTAGAATTTTTTTAGTTATTTAATTTCAGATAATATAATTAATCAATGTTAACCAATAACTCTGGTTATACCGGTTACTTTATTATTAGCATCTAATTGTATACTGACAGCTCCAAGAATAGTATCGCCGCTTGCCACCTCAAAACGTGCGGGCATACCTGTAATAAACTTCCTGATTACAGTATCCTTTTCAACTCCTAATATTGAGTTTATTGGGCCAGTCATTCCTGCATCAGTAATATAAGCAGTCCCCCCTGGTAATACTCTTTCATCGGAAGTTTGAACGTGGGTGTGTGTACCAAGTACAGCATGTACTCTTCCATCAAGATACCAGCCCATAGCAAGTTTTTCTGATGTAGCTTCCGCATGGAAATCAACTATTACTATATCTGCTTTACCTTTTATATTTTCAAGTATTTCATCGATTGTTTTAAAAGGGCAATCAATGCAGTCCATGAAAACTCTTCCGCATAGGTTAACTATGCCTATTCTTCTTCCTGACTTTTCTACAATCCTAAAACCCCTGCCGGGAGTGCCGTTTGGATAGTTTGCCGGTCTTATAAGCTTATCGGATTCTTCAATAAATTCCAATATCTCTTTTTTGGCCCAGGAATGATTGCCTAGTGTGACCATATCAGCTCCCAAGCTTAAAAGTTCATCATATGTACTCTTTGTTATTCCAACTCCTCCGGCACTGTTCTCTCCGTTTATAATAGTGAAATCAATAGCATTTTCTTCTACAATCCTTTGAAGGTTATTCGCAAGATAGTGTCTTCCCGGCCTGCCTACTACATCACCGATAAATAATATATTCATATAGCAAACCTCCATGTTTTATATTATTAAAAAAGGCGGCTGCATGTATTACTCATGCATTGCCGCACATTTCTATTTTGCATATTCAATTGCCCTAGTTTCCCTAATTACATTTACTTTTATCTGACCAGGATATTCAAGCTCGTCTTCTATCTTCTTAACAATGTCTCTTGCTATAATAATTATTTCATTGTCATTGACAGCTTCTGGCTTAACCATGATTCTAACTTCCCTACCGGCTTGAATAGCAAAAGATTTTTCAACTCCATCAAATGAATTAGCTATTTCTTCAATTTTCTCCAAACGTTTAATATACGATTCTAAGGTTTCTCTTCTCGCTCCAGGTCTTGCAGCGGATATAGCATCGGCTGCCTGAACCAGAATTGCTTCAACTGTTGTGGCTTCAATGTCTCCGTGATGTGCTGCCACAGCGTGTATTACTTCACTGGATTCTTTATATTTTTTAACCAGATCGGCTCCAATTTGTACATGAGGCCCTTCAACTTCATGGTCTACTGCTTTTCCTAAATCATGCAGAAGCCCTGCTCTTTTTGCCAGCTTAATATCGGCACCAAGCTCTGCAGCCATTGCTCCAGCAAGGTGAGATACTTCTATAGAGTGATTTAGAACATTTTGTCCATAACTTGTTCTGAATTTCAATCTACCTAAAAGTCTGATAATCTCCGGATGCAATCCATGAACTCCGGTATCGAAGGTAGCTTGTTCACCCTGTTCCCTGAGGTAATTATCTACTTCCTTCTTGGCTTTTTCAACCATTTCCTCAATCCTTGCAGGATGTATTCTTCCATCAGCAATTAGTTTTTCAAGGGCAACTCTTGCAACCTCTCTTCTTATTGGATCAAAACCGGATAATATTACTGCTTCCGGTGTATCATCAATAATCAAATCGATGCCTGTTAGTGTTTCCAACGTTCTTATATTTCTGCCTTCACGCCCTATTATTCTGCCTTTCATTTCATCATTAGGCAGTTGTACAACAGAGACTGTTGTTTCGGCAACGTGGTCAGCAGAACACTTTTGAATGGCACCTGCAATGATTTCCTTGGCTTTTTTCTCTGATTCTTCCTTAGCCTTGCCCTCAATATCCTTAATCATCATTGCTGTTTCGTGCTTTATTTGTTTTTCAATATTACTCAAAAGTAATTGCTTTGCTTCTTCTGATGATAAGCCCGATAATCTTTCAAGTACCTCTGATTGTTTCTTATAGAGTTCAAGCACATCTTCGTGGGATTTTTGAATTTCTTTTTGCTTTTTTGAGATTGCTTCTTCTTTTTGCTCTATGTTTTCAACTTTCTTATCCAAAAGCTCTTCACGCTGGAGCACTCTTCTTTCAATCCTCTGAACTTCATTTCTTCTGTCCCGGGTTTCTTTTTCCAACTCCGATCTAAGCTTATGAACCTCTTCTTTAGCTTCCAACACTACTTCTTTTTTCTTGGTTTCAGCTTGCTTCTCAGCATCAGCTACTATTTTTACAGCCTGCACTTCAGCATTCTTAATCTTTGTCTCAGCAATATATTTTCTAACTAAATACCCTAAAATAGAGGTAATTAGCGCAATTGCTATATAAATTGCATATTTGATAACAATTTCACCTCCTTATTTATTATTATTTTTCGACTATCGGTAATGGCTTCCACAAAACCTTTTTCGTAAATCATCATTTACATAATCAATTAAAAATATATAAGAACATCCTACTTAAAACTAATACACCACATCAAAATAATTCTATATCTTATACAAAATTTTGTCAAGTTGTTGTAACAATTCAAACAGTTAAGGTATATTATGTTAATTAATGTTAATTTTACCGATATACTATTCCTCAGCCTCTTCAAGGTCAAGTGCTTCTATTACTCTCCTGCAAACTTCCATTCCGAAGCCTTTTCTATAAAGAAAGTTAATAAGCTTTGAGGCCTTTTTCATTTTATCTCCTGTTATTCCTGCTGCCTTCTTTTCTGCAGCTTTCAATGCGGACGCATAATCATCTATTTCGGCTTCTTCAAGCTTCTGCTGGATGATTTCGCTGTCTACACCCTTGCCTATAAGTTTATAATAAAGGGTTCTTCTGCTGGTACCAGTCGTATCCTTCGCACTTTTGATAAAACATTCTGTATAACTTTCGTCATTTATATAATGTATCCCCCTCAAGTACTCCAGCACTTGCTCTATTGCTTCTTTGGTATAGTGCTTTTCCAGTAGCTTTTTTTTGATTTCATTTTCTGTTTTCGAAGACTGTGTAAGCATATATAGTGCTGCTCTTAAGGCACTTTTATATTGTATTATCATAAGCTTTTGGCTGAATTCATCCGGATTTAACTCCATGCCTTCGCAAAAGTTCAACTCTTCTAGTATTTCCTTATCTATAGAGCTATGATACTCACCGTCGATATAGATATTGCACCTCTTTATATTTTTTTTCTGTTCTTCAATTTTTGTAATCTTCATTACATTCACAACCTCTTATATAAAATCAACCTCTACCCAAGTGCTTAAACTTATAATATTTACAATAAACATAAAATTATAAGTATAGAGTTTCAGCATATAAGTATAAAACTATTTATGTGAAACTTAAAAGTTTAAGCACCAGGATAGAGGTTATTGCATTTTCTAAACTATTACTTTCTAAAGTTCATCATCATCCGTTACTTCCGCTTCAGTCATGGGTCTGGCTTTGGATACTCCCAAGCTGAACATATCTCTTAATTTTCTATCCAGCTCTTTTGTGAGTTCAGGGTTTTCCTTAAGGTATTGCTTTGCATTTTCCCTTCCCTGCCCTATTCTTGTATCTCCATAGGAATACCAAGCACCGCTTTTTAAAACTAAATCATTGTTGGCTGCTACATCAAGTATGCTGCCTTCTTTGGAAATGCCTTCGCCATACATAATATCAAATTCAGCCTGCTTAAACGGCGGCGCAACCTTATTCTTTACTACTTTAACTCTTGTTCTGCTGCCTGTCATATCGTTGCCTACCTTTATATTTTCAACCTTCCTTACTTCAAGCCTTACGGAAGCATAGAACTTAAGTGCTCTTCCGCCTGGTGTCGTTTCAGGGTTTCCAAACATAATGCCGACTTTTTCTCTAAGCTGGTTTATGAATATTACTGTAGTCTTTGACTTGCTAATAGCTCCGGCAAGCTTTCTAAGTGCCTGAGACATAAGCCTTGCCTGCAGACCTACATGTGTATCGCCCATTTCTCCGTCTATTTCAGCCTTTGGAACTAATGCTGCAACAGAGTCTACAACGACAACATCAATCGCCCCGCTGCGAACAAGTGTTTCTGCTATCTCAAGCCCCTGTTCTCCTGTATCCGGCTGGGATACTATAAGATTATCAATATCTACACCGAGATTTTTAGCATATGAAGGATCCAACGCATGTTCTGCATCTATAAAGGCAGCCTCACCGCCATTATTTTGAGCTTCCGCTATTATATGCAGCGCTACTGTAGTCTTACCGGAGGACTCCGGTCCATATATCTCAACTATTCTTCCTCTTGGAACTCCACCTATTCCTAATGCGATATCAAGTTCAATCGAGCCTGTGGAAACAGATTCAACATGCAATTTTGTTGCATCACCAAGCTTCATTATTGAACCTTTTCCAAATTGTTTTTCAACCTGGCTTAAAGCCAGCTCAATAGCTTTCTTTTTATCATTTATTGCTGCACTCATTAACTGCTGCACCTTCCTTTCATACACATATGCCTTTAAAGGCATATCGAACAAATGTTCTTATATTATATTATAGTATACTGCTAATTATTAGTCAATAATATTACATAATTTAGCTATTATTTCTTTGTTTGAAGCAGTTCTCTCCGCAATAAATCAAGTGCTTTGCTGCTTGAATTCCATTTTATTTTTTTCCTGTTTCCGTTAAATATTAATTTATGCACCATTACTTTATCTCCTAAAGCAACTCCTATATAACAGAGCCCAACCGGTTTTTCGGCACTGCCACCGTCAGGCCCTGCGATACCTGTAATGGAAAGTCCTATATCTGTTCCATTGATTCTTTTTACTCCGTAAGCCATTTCTTCTGCTGTCTGACTGCTTACAGCTCCATATTTACTTATTGTATCCTCGCTTACTCCTAAAATATTAATTTTAGAAGCATTGCTGTAGCTTATGACTCCGCAAATAAGACTTGCCGAGGCTCCGGGTACATCTGTCAAACGGTTTGCAATTAGTCCCCCTGTGCAGGATTCCGCAAGTGAAATAGTCATTTTTTTTTCTTGAAGCAACTTTAAAACTACTTCTTCCAAGCTTTCTTCATCATGACCATAGATGTTTTCTCCCAGTATTATCTTTACTTTTTCCTCCATTTGATCAATCAGTCTGTCTGCTTCCTCTGTTTTATCTGACTTTGCAGTAATTCTTAAATGCACCTCTCCGTCCTTCGCATAAGGAGCTAATGTAGGATTAGTCTGGTTATTTATGATTTCTTTCAGCATATCCTCCGCAGCCGACTCTCCTACACCAATTACACGAAGCATTCTGGATTTTATTGTGGAATGTACTTTAGTCCTGAGATACGGCAGCACCTTGTCTTCAAACATAGGATACAGTTCCTTGGGAGGACCTGGCAGCATTATTATTATCTTACCGTCCTTTTCTATCAAAACACCCGGAGCAGTACCATTGTTATTTTCAAGTATCACAGCATCTTCGGGGATATATCCCTGTTTTATGTTGTTTTCAGTCATAGGCCTTCCCATTGACTTAAAAATTGCTTCTATTTTCTTTATGCTTGCGGAATCAGGCAGCAGTTTCAAGCCTAATGCCTCTGAGATCCCTTCCTTTGTAAGGTCGTCTGCTGTAGGTCCCAAACCCCCGCTTGTAATAATAAGGTCAGAACGGCAAAGGCTTGTCTTTATGGTGTCAATAAGCCGTTGCATATTATCTCCCACTACCAGATTATAGTACACATCTATCCCTATTTCTGCCAGCTTCTGGGACAAATATTGGGCATTCGTGTTCACAATGTTTCCCAGTAATAATTCAGTACCTACGGCTATAATTTCACTTTTCATTAAATTACCTCCATATCTTTTGAATATGAAAAAAGGCTTTACCCATACGGATTCAAGCCTTTCTATTTGAATTTTTATAGGTTTACCTTTATTAGTATATTCTTATTCTTACCGAAATAATCAATTCCTGATAGTATTGTAATGATTAGTGTAACATAAATCATTATATTATCAACCGGTAGATTTACAAGGCTGAAAGGATAGTTATCCAGCAGCAGAACCACAATGGCGATAATCTGAGTCACTGTTTTTATTTTGCCATATTTGCTGGCTGCTATAATAATATTCTGAGCGGCTGCAAGACTTCTAAGCCCTGTAACGGCAAACTCCCTGGCCAGTATAACAAATACTATCCATGCTTCTATCCTGCCAAGCTGTATAAGCAATACAAAAGCTCCTGTAACAAGCAGTTTATCAGCAAGAGGATCCATAAATTTGCCAAAATCAGTAATCATATTGTATTTTCGTGCCAGGTATCCATCCAGTTTATCCGTCAACGATGCTGTAAGAAATACTGCCAGGGCAGCTTCCATATGATATGGAAATTCAATCAGCATTAATATCATGAAGATTGGGATCATAAATATTCTTATTACTGTAATTTTATTTGCCAGGTTCATCTATTCTCTCCCCCACCAAATCATATTCATAAGCTTTATTGATAGTAACATAGCAGAAATCTCCCGGTATCAAATGTCTGCTTGATTTAAAGTACACCTTTCCATCTATTTCTGGTGCATCCATATAACTTCGTCCAAAGTACTCATCTTCCGATAAACCTTCAATCAGCACTTTAAGTGTTTTACAGATAAGCTTTTTATTGCTTTCCCGCGATATTTTCTTTTGAAGCAGCATAATTTTCTTCAGTCTTTCCTGCTTTATCGATTCATCAATCTGATTAGGCATACTATAAGCTGCGGTATCTTCTTCTCTTGAATAAGTAAATACCCCAAGCCTGTTGAACTTCACATCCTTCACAAAGTCATAAAGCTCTGAAAAATCATCTTCGGTCTCCCCTGGGAAACCTACAATAAGAGTTGTTCTAAGTATTATATCAGGTATACTTGCTCTGAGTTTGTCAATTAGTTTAAGCACTTTTTCCTTAGTGCTCCTTCTTGCCATTTTTTTCAATATACTATTGCTTGCATGTTGTATCGGTATGTCCAGATATTTGCAGACTTTTTTTTCTTTAGCTATAACTTCTATCAATTCGTCATTGAATTCATCAGGATAGGAATAAAGTAACCTTATCCACTCGACACCCTCAATTGCCGCAAGCTCTTTTATCAGTTCACCCAGCATGTGTTTTCCGTATAGGTCTATTCCATACCTTGTTATATCCTGAGCTATTATATTAAGCTCTCTTATTCCGTTCCTTGATAATTCTTCTGCTTCACCGAGTATATCTTCCAGCCTTCTGCTTCTGTATCTGCCTCGAAGAGTCGGTATAATGCAGTAGCTGCACTTGTTGTCGCAGCCCTCCGCTATCTTAAGGTATGAAGATGCACCAATAGAAGATAGACGCCTTGGGAGCTTATCTATATCAACCAGCTCCTGATGTCCATATCGGACTACCTTTTCACCTAACAGTGCCTGTTTCACTATTTCTGCTATATCCTTGTAATCACCGGTGCCGATAACTGCATCCAGTTCAGGCAGCTCTTTCATTAGCTCTTCATTGTATCTTTCCGCCATACAGCCTGATGCTATAAGCACCTTACATTTTCCATCGCTCTTATACTTGGACATTTCAAGTATGGTGTCGATGGATTCCTGCTTTGCGCTTTCTATAAAGCCGCAAGTGTTTACTATGATTACCTCTGCAAGTTCTGCATCGTTAGTAATTTCATAATCATCATTTATGATGCTCTGAACCATAACCTCTGAGTCGATAAGGTTCTTTGAGCATCCAAGTGATACTATTGCTGCTTTCAGCTTCAAAAATTTCTCTCCTCCTAAAATATTTTACCTTTAAAAGTATATTATATTAAACTAATAGTGTCAAAATATTATACTATTAATCCAGATCTTCCTTACTTATCAGCACTTTTCTAGGCTTGCTCCCTTCGTAGCCGCCTATTATCCTGCGTTCTTCCATCTGGTCTATAAGTCTTGCAGCTCTGCTGTAGCCTATTTTCAATCTTCTCTGAAGCATGAGTATTGATGCCTGTCCGCTTTCTACAACTATTTCAATAGCTTGCTGCAGGAGTTCATCAACATCGCCATCCTCGTTAATTTCAACACTTTGTTCGATTTCTTTAATTAATTCATTATTAAAGGTCGCTGGTACCTGATCCTTAATAAAGCTGACCAACTTTTCAATTTCCTTCTCTGACACAAAAGCGCCCTGGACTCTTACTGGTTTGGCTGCTCCTACAGGGTAGAAAAGCGCATCGCCTTTTCCTAGTAGCTTTTCAGCACCGCCCATATCAAGGATTGTTCTTGAGTCAATATGTGAGGATACTGCAAAGGATATTCTGGATGGAATATTCGCTTTTATAAGTCCTGTTATTACATCAACGGAAGGTCTCTGAGTAGCAACAACAAGATGTATTCCTGCTGCACGTGCCATCTGCGCCAATCTGCAAATAGCATCCTCCACTTCTCCTGGAGCAACCATCATCAAGTCTGCCAATTCATCAATTACGACAACTATCTGCGGCAGCTTTTCAATTCCTTCCTTGTTCATACTATTGTAACCGTATATATCTCTTACATTATTTGAAGCAAACTTCTTATAACGTTCTGTCATCTCCATAACAGCCCAGTTCAGGGCTCCTGCAGCTTTTTTAGGATCTGTCACCACAGGAACCAGAAGGTGAGGAATGTTCTTGTATATACTGAGTTCAACCACCTTAGGATCTATAAGCAGCAGCTTAACTTCGTCCGGTGTTGCCTTATACAATATGCTTGCTATTAATGTATTTATACACACACTTTTACCGGAGCCCGTGGAACCAGCGATTAGAAGATGCGGCATTTTTGCCAGATCTGCTACTATATTGGCGCCTGCTACATCCTTTCCTACTATAAATGATATTTTCGATTTTTGTTTATTGAATTCCTCTGATTCCATTACCTCTCGTAAAAGCACACTTGAAATGTCTTTATTGGGTACTTCAATTCCAATTGCTGCTTTTCCGGGTATTGGTGCCTCTATCCTTATACCTGGTGATGCAAGGCTAAGGGAGATATCATCTGCAAGGCTCAATATCTTGCTTACCTTTACCCCAGGACTTAGCTGCAGCTCATATCTAGTAATAGTAGGTCCCACAGAGACCTGGGCAATACTGGCGTTGACTCCAAAGTTTTTTAGGGTATCGTCCAGTATTTTTACATTGTTCATTACTTCTTTCTTCCCATTGCCTGTCTTGTTCTCTACGGGCAACGAGAGAAGATTTGTATTCGGCAACTTATAATTTGAGTAATGTTTATTATTTATAGGCACTATTTTTTCAGCTGTATCAGTCTTAGGGGCATGATTTTCCTTATTCAGTTTATCTTTAGGTTCTTTTTCTACAACATCATTAACTTTTTCATTTGCTTCGCTTTCTTCCTTATTTTTGAAGTTCTTGTCAAAATGCTTTGAGAAATCAAGAATCTTAATCTTTTTATCTATATCCTTTATTCGTTCTTCATCAGAAGATGCCGGTAATTCAGACTCTTCCTGTTTCTTAACGGTTGTTTTTTGCAGTTCCCTTGTGGCCGTAACCTCTTTTTCTTTACTCTTTATACGTGCGTATATATTTATTACAAATTGCTTTATATACTCAAGAATATCTACAAAGGGTATCTCTGTGAACATTAATATTGCAATAATGTAAAGTGACGCAACAATTGCTATGGTGCCTACCATACCAAAAAGCATTACAAGGGCATAACCGAAGAAACCGCCTAAAGCGCCCCCGCCGGCATTAAGCGAACCCAAGGCATAACAATATTTTATTGCATCAAGTAATGAAGCGTCAGCACCGGAAACCTCTGTATGATTGGCTGTAAAAAGTGCTATAAGGGTAGCCAGTAAAAATATAGAGAAAGAGTAAAACTTAAGGTTAATCTGCATTTCATTCTTTCTATAAACCAAAGCAAGACCTATTATAATTATGAGAACAGGCACTATATAAGCACCGAGTCCGAAAACTCCAAGAATTATAAGCCTTATTTTTTCCCCTACAATACCTGAGTTTTTACTGAAAAGGCTTATATATATGTACACGCTGGCTAATATCAAGGATACACCTGATATTTCATACTTTATGTTGTTCTGTACATTTTTCTTAGACAAAATATCACCTCAAGAATGCATAATAAATAAAAGCACTAATGATATTATAGCTTTAATTATCCTTTGTTGCAACAAAGCCGTCATTTTATTATAAGGCAGACTGCTTGTACTTTCACATTGCAGAATGATAACCGCTTCTTACATTTATGCAAGAAGCAGTCATACTTAGTGCCTCGTATAGTATATTGCTTCTGGGGTCGGCGAGGCACCAAACAGATGTAGTGCATTTTTAACAACTGAAGACCAGAAATCAGTTGTGTTAAAAAGCACTAGTTAATTAATTGTTTTTCTTTTTCTTGCCTTGCAGCTTTTATAAGGCTTTGAAGTTTTGTGAGCGCTTGATTAAGCCCCCCAATTTCTTTTATCAGTCCGTTTTTTACTGCTTCTGCTCCTATAAGCACTGTGCCAACATCATTTGCAAGCTCATTGGTACTGAACATAAACCTTTTAAGTACTTCCAGTTCTATATTGCTATGCTCAGTTATAAACCTTATTATACGCTCCTGCATTTTATTAAAATACTCAAAAGTCTGCGGTACGCCTATAACTAAACCGTTCATTCTTATAGGGTGTATTGTCATGGTAGCTGTTGATGCTATGTAGGAATAAGACGCAGATACCGCTAGTGGCACTCCTATGCTGTGACCACCGCCCAGCACAAGAGAAACTGAAGGTTTACTCATACTTACTATAAGCTCTGAAAGTGCAAGACCTGCTTCAACATCTCCGCCCACGGTATTAAGTATCAGAAGCAGTCCTTCAATTTCAGGATTTTCTTCCACAGCTACAATTTGAGGTATTATATGCTCGTATTTTGTTGACTTATTTTGGGGTGGCAGCAGCATATGTCCTTCTATCTGGCCAATAATTGTTATGCAGTGTATATTGCTCCTGAACTGAGGTGCTTTCACTTCGCCAAGCTCTTTTATGTTCTCAACTGACTTATCCTTATTTTCTTTATCACCATCTTTTTCTTCAGCCCCAGCGGCCTCGTCAGATTTGTATTCATACATATCAATCAAGCAGATCACACTCCCGAGTTTTTATTTTTACGTCAAACCCATCTGAATTACGCTTAGCTATTATTTTTACCTTAAAAAAAATCGATATGCAAAAAAAGTAGGCAAATCACAACGATTTGTCTACAAAATAGCTTTAATTAAGAGGAACTCTTCTATTATTGTTTCCTATTATCAACACCTTGCTACGATTTATCTTAAACTTATAGTTATATCTACCTGCCAAGAGCTTTTTCCAGCTTTCCGACATTTGCTTCTTCTATAATGATTCAACCAGCGGAAGTGAACCCATACCTACGGTTTGTATCATAAACAATTTTTTAAGCAATAATAAATTCATTAGTAAACTTAGTAAATATCACATAGTTTTTATTTTAGTATCCGGCAATTTTTCCCTTTTTTAAGGCAACCTTTTCAACAAAGCTAAAACAAATTAATCCAAGCACAAAAAAAATAATAGAATTTAATAAAAACATAGCTAAATAAGCAGGTGAATAAGCTGTTAAAGATATATTGTTCAAAATCAATTCAGCAAGTATATTTTTAGCATAAGAGAACGGAATAAAAAGATTAGTGTCAAACTTTAAAATCACATATAAGACAGCTATCTTTATAACAGTTGTTATCATATTTACTTCTCTTGACAATAGCGAAACGCTTGCTATCATGATCCCTATTCCGTATAAACTAAATATTCCAATTGCAATAGTCAATATAAATGTCACAATATTAAAAATTTGAATATTATGTGTTAAGCTATTAGACATTAATAATACTATAGTGTCGCTGCTCAGCCTGTATGACCGCATCCTGCCTGCAATCCATGACCGTTAATTTTGCTCATTTATCCTGTC